>Ga0206125_10000650_pt1 | contig 43704 bp, 27 predicted proteins | sample Helgoland_Spring_4_FD_148598 | JGI IMG/M metagenome (GOLD analysis project Ga0206125, IMG submission 148598) | Pelagic subsurface seawater microbial communities from Kabeltonne, Helgoland, North Sea - Helgoland_Spring_Bloom_20160331_1 | ecosystem: Environmental > Aquatic > Marine > Epipelagic ... | reverse complement strand
GCCAACTTATATGGAGCCCAATACACCGCTGATCAACTCCACCAAAACCCGCTGCAATACCAAGGAAAAGGACTAAGGTTCGAGTTTTATAATACCTCCTCTGGAGGAGGACCATCCGACTGGGATGCCAACATCGAAAGCATCGACGTCACTTACGATGACACAACGCACCCCATAGACTGGGACGTGCAAGGCACTTCCAAAGAGTTCCACCTCGACTACTCCTTCGACGGTGGACTCACCTGGAACCGCATCATGTCCAACTACTACTCGCCCAATGGACACTACGACTGGCCTGTGCCCAACACGCCATCTACGTCGTGCCTGGTGAAGGTGACCGACACCGAAAACAACCAAGTCGTCGACATCAGCGACCAAGCCTTCGAAGTCCTGCAGGCGCAACCCCGCATGACCCACCCCAACGGTGGCGAGCAGTGGTATGCCGGCACCGAGCACGATGTGCAATGGGTCAGCGACTTCTACCCCTCCTCCACCGTCGACCTCTCCTACTCCCTGGACGGAGGGGTCAACTGGCTGCCCCTGGCCAGCGATGTCCTCAACGACGGTGACTACACTTGGCTGCTGCCCAGCACCCCCTCCACCACCGCGCGGGTCCGCGTCACCGATGGTCAGGACTCCACATGGATGGACAACAGCGATGCCGACTTCACCATCATCCCGCACCTGACCCTGCTCAGCCCCAACGGGGGACAAACCCTAGACGGGTGCAGCAGCACCAACATCAGTTGGGATGCCGGTGGAACCTCCGGAACCTATGATCTGGAACTCTCCCTCGATGGAGGGGCCTCTTGGAGCTCCCTCACCACGGGCCTCACCTCCACGTCCTGGTCCTGGCCCGTCATCGACAACGTCACCACCGACTCCGCCCTGATCCGTGTCTTGGATGCCGAGGACTACACCAAACAAGACCAAAGCGATGCCTTCTTCAGCCTGCTCAAAACCACCGATGTGGTCATGCTCGCTCCCAACGGAGGAGAGGTGTGGTACACCGGAGACACCCACCAGCTCAACTACCTCAAAGCCTCCTCAGCAAACAACGTCAACCTCTCCTACTCCATCAACGGAGGGGACAGCTGGAGCACCATAGCCACCAACCAGAACGGAGGCAGCTACACCTGGGAAGTCCCCAACACGCCCACCTCCAACGCCCTGCTCCGAGTGCAGGACCAATCCGTGAGCTGCCGCGTAGACCTCAGTGACGCCCCCTTCACCATCATCTCCGAGGTCGCCGTCGAAGCCCCCAACGGTGGCGAGGCCTACCAGGCCACCGTCGTGCCCCCCAGCTTCGGTGGGTACTACATCATGGACAACGGAACCATCACCACCGATGGTGGACGCTTCTTTGACAGCGGAGGTGAGGACGCCAGCGACTCCAACGTCAACTTCACCAAGTACTTCTGGCCCGCTACACCCAACAACGAACTCAAAGTCTCCTTCACCAGACTCTACTTGCGTTACTATGATAGCGGGAGACGTGACCGTCTCTATGTCTATGATGCCACCACAAACCAACTACTGGCCAACTTATATGGAGCCCAATACACCGCTGATCAACTCCACCAAAACCCGCTGCAATACCAAGGAAAAGGACTAAGGTTCGAGTTTTATAATACCTCCTCTGGAGGAGGACCATCCGACTGGGATGCCAACATCGAAAGCATCGACGTCACTTACGATGACACAACGCACCCCATAGACTGGGACGTGCAAGGCACTTCCAAAGAGTTCCACCTCGACTACTCCTTCGACGGTGGACTCACCTGGAACCGCATCATGTCCAACTACTACTCGCCCAATGGACACTACGACTGGCCTGTGCCCAACACGCCATCTACGTCGTGCCTGGTGAAGGTGACCGACACCGAAAACAACCAAGTCGTCGACATCAGCGACCAAGCCTTCGAAATCCTGCCTGGTGTTCCTTTCGTCGAAGTAGAGTATCCAAACACAGCCACCGCAGTTTTCATCGGCTCCATCACGGAGATACAATGGGAATCAAGGTTCCTGGAGTCAAGCCAAGTGGCCATCGACTATTCCACAAACAACGGGGAAACCTGGAGCGTCGTAACGGCCAGTACGCCCAACGACGGCGCCCACGACTGGCTCGTTCCTGACGCCCCCACTTCTGTAGCCTTGATTCGGGTGCGAGACTTGGGCAATGCCAACAATTTCGATGTCAGCGACATCGGCTTCACCATTTCCCCGCCCATTTCCCTTCAGACACAAAACACGACAGGTGCTGACTATCGTGCCTGCACCTTCACGAACATTGATTGGTTTGCCGGAGGGACTTCTGGCACTTACGACCTTGAATATTCAGTGGATGGGGGAGATTCCTGGGCCTCCATTGAAGACGATTATGCCAACGAGGCTTCCTTCATCAGCTATGACTGGCTCGTTCCGAATACTCCATCCGAATTCGTAAAAGTCAGGATAACAGATGCACTTAACCCGAGCAAGACTGATGCAAGTGATGAATTGGTGCAGATTAGCGCCACGGTGGAATTGACCTCCTGGACCTACGGGGGCATCGCCACCTCAGGAACGATGACCTCCATCACCTGGCAGGACACACTGACCTCCAACTTCTTCAATGTCTACTACTCCACAGACAATGGGGACTCTTGGGTCAACGTGGTTCAAGATTACTACACACTTGAGGGGTTCTATGAGTGGACCGTTCCAACACTGAATTCCAATTTGGTCAAAGTCAAAGTCGAGGATGCCAATAACGATTGCAAAGGGGCACAATCCGCACTGCCTTTCGAAGTGTCGGCATTTGAGCCTACAATACAGATTCTCTCTCCCAATGGCGGCGAAACTTTTGACGGATGCAATACCGTGACCATTTCTTGGTCGGACGAGTCCTCAGAAACGCTCTACAACATTGAATACAGGGATTCCCCTGAATCGAACTGGATTCCACTTGCAAGCGGTTATGAATCTCCAGATCGCACATACAACTGGGACTTGCCCAATGAATCCATCCTATTCGGGACAATTCGAATTCGTTCGTTTAGCAATTCGAACAATTATGACGTCTCCAACTATCATTTCACGACATTCCCTTCCATCGAAGCCAGCATTTCAAGTTTGAATGGCACCCTCAATGCCTGTTCAGGAGACACTTTGGTCCTGACGACCTCAGGAGCGTTTAACCATACTTGGTCCACAGGAGATACTGGAATGACCACAGTTGTTAGCGAAAGTGGATCTTACTCGTTGACTACAGACAATGGCGCAGGATGCGCCAGCACAACATCCGTTGAGATTGTCTTTCAAGACCCTCCCCCCGTTCCCTTGATCATATTTGACGGTCCATCTATCGTTTGCGAAGGAGAATCCGTCACCATGACTGCGGATGGAGAAGGAACCACGTATTGGCCACAATTGGGCATCAATGCAGCCACCGTTCAGGTGGCTACGTCTGGCTCCTATTTCGCAATTGCAACCAACAATGGATGCAGTTCGACTTCGGCTGAAGCCACCGTCCAGATCAATCCCACCCCCGTTCTTGAAGCAGCCACTTCCAATTCACCCGTTTTGGAAGGCACAATGCTCACCCTTTCTGTATCCGCAAGCCCTGAAAATGGCAGCACCATCACCTGGGCAGGACCGATGGATTTCGAGGCCATTGGAAGTGAGGCTTCCATTGAATCCCCTGGCATCGAACAGAGCGGTGTTTACCTCGTGCACGCTGAGCGCCTTGGATGCCTTTCAGATACATTGTTTGCCATTGTCCAAGTCACGGAAGCCAGTGGCAGCTATGGAGTATTAACAGGGTCTGTCTATACACCCACCATGCAGCCCGTTGGCGGTGTCAGCATTACAGCGACCAATGCCGGTAATGGCTCCGCCATTTCCTTTAGTTCGGATGAATTGGGTGCCTTCTTTGGTCAAATTCCAGACAACCAGAGCTACAACATTACGGCTGCAAAAGCCACTGATTTGGCTCCATCTGCAGGACTCTCGACCCTCGACATCCTTCTCGCTCAAGCTGATCTACTGGGAATCCAGCCGTTGAACAACCCATTGGCCCAAATGGCGGCTGATGCCAACGGTTCTGGCAACGTATCAACCCTCGATTTACTCCTCATTCAACAAGTTATCCTTCAACTCGCCGATGGCATGCCCGGTACAGATGATTGGAAAGTGATGCCCAACCAATCCTGGTCAGAAACGACGGACCCAAACACCATTGAAGAGAGTCAGGTCATTCCTGCGAGTGGCCCCTTGAACATTGTGGATTTCACGGCCATTAAGCGGGGCGACGTGAACTTCAGTTGGACCCAGTCCAGCATGATGGTCAACCATCCGCCAATGGATCTGACATGGGAATCCACCTCCACCAATGATGTCATCTCCGCCCGACTGACTTTTGCGTCTCCTGGTCTCATTAACGGCTTACAATTCACGGTACAGTGGCCGAGCGAATGGGAGATGACCGATTGGTATTCAGACATCCCGCTCAATGTGAATGAGGCCTTTGCCTCAAACGGACAGCTGCCCATTCAGTACGCATCTGAGGGATCACCTTATTTCTTCACAGAATCTACCGGCATTATTGAACTTCAGTTCACAGCACCTGAGGGATGGGACTTAAGTCAAGTGGAGGTCAACTCCTCGATTGCTCGGGAAGAAATTTGTGATGAGCATTTAAACGTATTCAAACCGGCCATTTCGAGTGTATCTGACTTGTCCTCGTTCAGCGAAGAACAGGTGACGGGCATAGAGACTTTGAATGCCAATACAGAGCTTGCGATTTACCCCAACCCCGCCCAGAACTACTGTTTCATAAAGCCAGCATCCGGTCATGGACAAGTGCAACGCCTCAACGTTGTAAGTGCCTCTGGGCAGCTCACTGAGCTGAAGTCTTGGAACATTCTGGAAGACGGAAGCATACGCACAACCATGGACCTGCCATCGGGATTGTATTCCATCCATTGTTCTTTCAGCGATGGATTCATCGCTACGGCACAAATCATGATTGAGCGATGAAACGCATTGTCCTTCTCTTTTCCATGTTTCTGGTGCTAACCTCTGCTGTGGGGCAAACACCACTCGAGGTTCAAATCCAAGCGTCTCAAACAAGCAATGACCTCATTCAAATCCACCTTGTCTCTAATCAAGGCGGGAGTCTGATGTCCATGCAGGGCACCATTGAATTTGACCCGTCATTGTGCACCTATCAATCTACAGCCACAGGATCAGCAGTTGCAATCTCAGCAGCAACAACCGGTCAAATTGCCCCGGGACAGATTGGTTTTTCATGGCTGGTAGATGATGGCAACCCCGTTGAGTTCTTTGCCGGCGACACGTTGGCGACCTTTCTATTCTCACCCATTGTCTCGAGTGCGGCTAACGCTCCATTTTCATTTACTTCAAATGGCTTGACAATTGAGTTTATCGGCATTGCATTCAATTTATTTGATGTAAATGAATCTTCAACTTCATTGAGTTGGGATTCAGATGACAACACCAGCAATTCATCGTCATTCGTTTTTCATGGATTCCAACTGGAGGGAGACTTGGTAAGAATCGATCTCCAACCAAACGAAGAGCTTGAGTTGTTGTCTTGCCAAGGAACGGTTTCCTGGGAAACTCAAGGCACAGTGACATCCTTAGGATCAAATACGCTCATCAATTTGGACTTTCAAGATGCGACTACAAGTGAAACCGCCTTAGGATGGAGCTGGTTTTCGCCCAATGTCCTTCCGGTTTCAGCATCCCCAGAAGAAACTCTCCTGAGCATCTGGATTGAATTTGACGAGCCCACCGATTCGATGCTGTTCACATTAAACTCAGCGCTCATTGAAATTGAATTCATCGGAGCCGATTTCACTACCCTCTCTATTTCTCCTTTGGAAGAACTGGTGGTTTTTAATGCTGACACAATCTCCAACAATTGCACAAATTGTACCCCTGGTTGCACCTACAACGCTGCATGCAACTTCAATCCTCTCGCTGACGATGATGACGGATCATGTGCTTTTCCGGAACTGGGATATGATTGCAATGGAAACTGCACATTTGATATAGACCAAGACGGCATTTGTGACTTTGAAGAAACGTATGGATGTAGCTACCCAAGTGCATCCAATTTCAACCCGTTAGCCACTGAGGATAACGGTATTTGCTTTTTTGAACTGGAGTCTGCGTGCCCTACCGACGTTGATGACGACGGCGTCACCGGTGTCTCAGACATTTTAAACGTCTTATCCAACTTTGGCTACATCTGTCAATAACCCCGTTGAGTTCTGAGCTCGACAATTACGGTCCCAAAACCGACGGCGAAGTCGGCTGAAATCCCACCGTGTCGGTGTAAATTTGAGCATGGCCTCTAAACGACGTGCGCTCATCACCGGCATTACCGGGCAAGACGGCGCCTACCTGACAGAATTGCTGCTTTCAAAAGGCTACGAGGTCCACGGGATCAAGCGGCGCGCTTCGCTGTTCAACACCGATAGAATCGACCACCTCTATCAGGATCCACACGAAAAGAACGTCAGGCTCAAGCTGCACTATGGGGACCTCACGGATTCCACCAACCTCATCCGCATCGTGCAGGAGGTCAAGCCGCATGAGATTTACAACCTCGCGGCCATGAGTCACGTCAAAGTCAGCTTCGATACCCCAGAGTATACCGCCAACGCAGATGGCCTGGGCACCCTCCGCCTGCTGGAAGCCATCCGCATCCTCGGCATGGAACAGGACGTGCGCTTCTACCAAGCCTCGACCTCTGAGTTGTACGGTCTCGTGCAAGAAGTGCCGCAATCCGAAACGACGCCGTTTTACCCCCGAAGCCCTTACGGGGTGGCCAAGCTGTACAGCTTCTGGATCGTCAAGAACTACCGTGAAGCCTATGGCATTCATGCATCGAACGGAATCTTGTTTAACCACGAGAGCCCATTGCGTGGGGAGACTTTTGTGACCCGGAAAATCACAAGGGCCGTGGCCAAGATTTCCTTGGGCCTCCAAGAAAACATCCACTTGGGCAACCTCGATGCGCAGAGGGATTGGGGCCATGCCAAAGATTACGTGGAAGGCATGTGGCGCATGCTGCAGCAAAGCGAATCCGACGACTATGTGCTGGCCACAGGGCGCACCGTCACCATCCGCTCGTTTGTGGACATGGCCTTTACACAAGTCGGCATCGACATCGAATGGAAGGGCAAAGGCGTCGAAGAGGTGGGCATCGACAAAAAGACCGGCAAGACCCTGGTCGCTGTTGACCCGCGCTACTTCCGCCCCACTGAGGTCGAGTTGTTGGTCGGAGATGCCACCAAAGCCAAGGAAAAACTGGGCTGGACGCCTTCACATACCCTCGAGCAGCTCTGCTCAGAAATGGTGGCTTCAGACCTCGCCTTGTTCAAGCGGGACAAGTACCTCCTCGATGGAGGCCACGACATCCTCAACCAGCACGAAGCCTGAACTTTAAAGGGCTTCGATTTCTACCACTTCGTCAAGGACAACATAGTACACGAGTCCCCGTACCCTCGGGCCGTCGTGGCGCTGTAAGGCCTGCATGTAAGCCCGAACCTGCTTGGCGTGTTCCTTCCGTTTTTTCTCGTCAGACTCTTCGGCCGTTTTAAAATCGATCACTGCGATTTCATCGCCGAGGTCCACAACACGGTCGGGGCGGACCATTTTCCCATCGGCACCGACAAGGTCCCGTTCCAAGTAGACCTTACCCCGGCCATCAAACCACGGCGCCATGGCTGAAGAGGCCAGCACGCTGCGCGCCGCATGGACCACTTTTTCCCAATCCTGTTCAGCGCATTTGAGCCATGGCCAGCGCCTTTGGAACACCCGCTCAGCGTCATCTGCTGTGCGAATCCGAGCCAAAACCGCATGCACCGCGTTTCCAAATTCCCGCCGGTCCATGGCACCCAAAACCGGCAAATCGCGGTCTTCTCGCCGGCCTGCCAACACGCCGTCAGGAATGCCGTGAAACGCAAATCCAGAAATGGCGTGGGACACCACATCTCGCGCCTTGTCCTCCTCCGGGAGGGGAACTGCTGTGGTCAAATCTCCCGTAAACCACGGGCCTGAAGTCAGGTCGCAAGAAAACGCGTCCTCAATGCCCCGAGCGACCATACGTCCCAGTTTACCTGGCGCTTCTTCCTTGCGCCATTCCATCTTTTTGACATCAATGATGACATGCAAACGCACCTCAGCGCGCGTGCTGCAGACATACGCCACATTGGTGGAGTCAAACCGTTGGCGGGCATGTTCAAGGTCCCACACTTCATGCGCGGCAGTCTCTGACAGAACATGTTGGGGCACCACCACACCAGGAACACCGTACACCTCAGCATCCAAGTGCGCCGGCATCAATGTGTCGGTGTTGTGGATGTCGGAGTCTCCGAAACGGGTAATGACCACAGGGTACTGCAGCCCCTTGCTTTTGTGCACCGTCAAAATTCGAACGGCATCAGGACCCGGCAAAACGCGAATGGACTGCTGTGCCCCTTTTCTCTGCCAATGCGACAGAAAGCCGGCAATGCCATGGTCCATGGCAGCCCGCTCCGAAGTCAATTCCATCAGCGCCTCAGCGTGCGCCGGATAACGCGTGTCCACATCGAGGCTCCTCAAGACCCGGCCCATGCATTCTCCAAGCGGCAATGCCGACCATTGCGCGCGGTCAAAACCGGGAATTAAATCCTGCACCAACTTTTCGGTATCGAGGGTTCCATACTTCCCTTTTGTTCCGTTGCTCCGGGTGTATTCCTTCCACTTGTGGTGCTTGGCCAAATGTGCAGCTTCGCTCCAAGGCCGACCGGCCTCGACTTCCATCGCACCCCATGCCTGCACGAATTTGAGCAAGGGGCCCGGGGCTACGGGGTCCACCACAAGCTCCAGCAACTGCACCACAGCCAAAGCTGCCGGGTGCCGGCCCAAGGCCAAGCTTTCATCTGTAAAAGGCACAATGGTTGGGGTACATCCCAACAGGAACTCAGCGAGCTGCTTGGCTTCTTTGTTGGTGCGCACAAGCAGTGCGATGTCTCCTGGAGAGAACCCGTCCTCCATGGCGCCCCGAATGCGGGCTTCCATCCACAAGCACACCGCTTCAAACCGTTCGTCCGCCGTCTCACCTTGAACCACCTCCACCTCCACGGCACCGGGAAAATCCTTGCGCGGTTCCTGCGCAGACCCTGTGTAAACGGCACTCAAGTCTGCCCCCAAACCTTCTCCCAAAGTGGTGTAGAGGGCATTGTTGAACCGCACGATTTCCGGTGCACTCCGCCAGTTGTCTAAAATGGGCTCATCCTCAAAAGCAGCCGCCATTTGTCCGGCAGCATCGCTCAAAGCAGGGGGCAATCCCCCGGGAGCATCGGAAACCAAATCGGGCAGCGACAACAGCTGTCTGTGATCTCCATTGCGCCAGCGGTAGATGGCCTGTTTGGCATCGCCCACCACCAACGACAAGTACCCCTGAGCCAGCGTTTCGCTCACGGCAACGGCCAAATTGTGCCATTGCGTGACAGAGGTGTCTTGGAACTCATCGATAAAAATGTGATCGTAGCGCTCTCCGGTTCTTTCGAAAATAAAAGGCGCCGGATTCTCCGCCACTACATCGGCAATCATGGCATTCAAGCCACCCAGGGTGCGCACATTTTCTTCGGCCTGCACCTCCAAACTCGCCCGACGCAACGCGGTGAGGGTTCCAATCAACGGCAAGCGCTCAGCCAGCAATCGCCGCGTTCTGTAATCCCGCCCTGAGGCACATTTGGCTTGCTCCAATTCCAACCGGGCCACGGCCTCAAGTTGTTCCTGAAAAGGGGCAATGGCTGCAGCGCCTTCTAGATCGGTTTTCTTCGCCCACTGGCCGTTTTCCGTCCCTTTGGTGAGGGTGCTTCCCCGCTCCTCCGCCTTTCCCGCTATGATGCTGGGAAGCCATTTGGTGGTCACCCATTTGCTGGTAAAGACCTCATCCAAACCCGCGGCCGATAACGCCTCAGCAAGTTCGCGCGCCGCTTTGCGCAAGGCAGCGCGCTTCTGGCTGACCTCCTGGCGCATCCCGTCTTGGACTTCCAAAAATTCCGCGGGCGTCCACGCTGCAAAGGCCCGCAAAAGAGGCTGCATTTGCTCTTGCTCGATGGCCTCACCAATGTCGATGAGCTGCCTGCGCACCTTGGCGTCGCGGTCATCCTCCACCGCCTGCTCTACAAAACGACCCAACAATTCCGTCAAGTCTTCATCGCGCCCCATTCGGTCAAGCACACGGTCCACAGCGGACTCCAGCAGCCGGGCCGTATCGAGCTCGATCGAAAAGTCGTGCTCCAACTGCAAGTCCGTAGCAAAGCCCCGGACCAACCCGCCCACAAACTTATCGAGCGTCATCACCGACAACTCCCCATAATGGCGCTGTAAGGTGCGCCGCAGCTGAGCCGCGCGCTGGGCAAGCTCCAATTCGTCCAATCCCGTCGCCTGAAGCAATCCACTGAGGTGCTTGCTGCGGGCGACGTCTACCGCCAATATGTCGAGTTCAGAAATGACGCGGTCCTTCATCTCTTGGGCCGCCTTGTTGGTAAAGGTCAAGGCCAAAATGCGCCGAAAGCGCAGCGGCTCCTTTGACCCCAAGCAACAAGCGAGGTAAGCCTCGACCAATCGAAACGTTTTACCGCTGCCCGCCGAGGCCCGCATCACACGGAAACCACCAGTCTCCTCCATCCCACCGTTCTGAGGGGTTTCGCCGTGCGCAGCTTGCTTCATGGCCTCCAAGGTCGCCCAAGCTCTGAAGTCACCCAAGCCCCTTCACACGCTTTTGGTGAATCATTTGCAACCTGCACCCCTGTGCAACCGTTTAGAAAGGAGGAAATTCACACCATGAACGCCACATCATCGACATTCAGCTTCTTTTTTGCATCCACCGTCTTGATTGGCATCATGGCCACAGGGTGCAAGCCGGAACCCATGCACGGTGGTCCAGGCACATTGACCTTGAGCGCCAATTTTAGCTTTGACGGAGACTCCGTTTTGGTGGGGCGAACGGCATTGGATGCAGCAGGTAACCGTTTGAGGCTCGAGACATTCTCGATATACCTCGGCGGCATTGAACTCCTCAACGATGCAGGGGCCGTGCGGCTGTCCGACGCTGAAAGGTGGGATGCCGGTGCACCGAATGCCTGGAGTTACATCGTAGAGCCGGGCACCTACTCAGGTTTCCGTGCACACCTTGGTGTTCCCACCGAGTACAATACCGATACCGACCCGACCATTTGGCCCAACGACCATCCCTTGGGCGTCAATGGCAGCGCAGGCATGTTCTGGAGCTGGAACACCGGATACATCTTCAGCAAATTCGATGGCAAAGCCGACACCACCGGAGGGGAGAACTTCATCCATCCGTATGCCTTCCACATCGGCGGTGATCCGCAACTCGTGGAGATCAAATACAACGAGCCATGGACCGTGGCAGAATGTAGCACCCACGAATTCAGCCTGGAAGGCGAGTTGCTGGACTTTCTGGTCCTTGGAAACGACACCATCGATGTTCGGGAGGACAACGTGACCCATACTGGCGACAACCTCGGACTCGCAGAGCGATACGTGGCGGGTCAGCAAGCAGCTGTGACCCTGGTCAAGAACTAAAACCGCACTCCGCGTTATCTTGATGGCCATGATGCCCCGCCCGCTCACCTCACTGATGAACCGCTCTGCGGTGTGGCTTTTGGCGTGGGGGGTGTTGGCAGCATCTGGGTGTCGGCCAGACGAAACGGCCACGTGCAAGACCCCACCGGGAACCACCGCTTACGAAATCGACATTCCGCCGTTTTTCCCCCCCATGGACATCCCGCCGGACAACCCCATGACCGTGGAAGGCGTGGAGTTGGGAAGGCTGCTTTTTTGGGAAACGGGGCTGAGTTCCGACAGTACCATGAGCTGTGGAAGTTGCCATTTGCCCTCTTTCGCATTTGCCGATCCCAATCCTGTTTCCACCGGAGTGACGGGGGCCCAAGGCACCCGCAATGCCATGGCCTTGGTCAACATGGGCTGGGCCCAACATTTCTTCTGGGACGGCAGGGCAGCAACCTTGGAGGAACAAATACTGGATCCCATTCCCCACCCAGACGAAATGAACCTGCCGTGGGCAGAAGCAGAAGCTAGACTGGCCGCCGACCCCGAATATGCGGAGCGCTTCCTCACAGCCTTTGGTGAAGCCGGCGTCTCCTCAGAAAAAGTGAGCAAAGCCGTTGCACAATTCTTGCGCACCATGATTTCTGCCGACAGCAAATTTGACCGGTGGCGCAGGGGGGTGACCCAACTTTCGGAACTGGAATTTCAAGGCTATGAAATCTTCAACCGGGAAGGGGGTGATCCAGAAGTGGTCAGCGGCGGTCAGTTCGGCGGTGATTGCTTCCATTGCCACGGTGAAGCAGGATTGCAATTTTCCGACTACCTCTTCCACAACAATGGATTAGACGCCACGTTTGGCGCCGACCCCGGGCTGGCTGGCATTACCGGGGTGGCCTTGGACAGTGGCCGTTTCCGAACACCCACGCTGCGCAACGTAGCGCTGTCGCCGCCCTACATGCACGATGGCCGCTTCCAGACATTGGAAGAGGTGTTGGATCACTACAACTCTGGAGGGCAACCCTCGCAGACCATCGACCCATTCATGAAGTACAGTTCTGGCGGGCTGATGCTGCAACCCCAGCAAAAAGAAGCGCTCATCGCCTTCCTTCATACCTTGACCGATACTGCGTTTGCTTCAAATCCAGCATTCGCCGACCCCCACTGAACCATGAACCTCCGCCGACTCCTGCTCACGCTCGGACCCGGCATTTTGTTCGCTTCTACCGCCATCGGAACAAGCCACCTGGTGCAGGCCACCCGAGCCGGAGCCGATTATGGATTCGCATTGTTGTGGGCAGTGCTCGCCGCCAACATCGCCAAGTACCCCTTCTTTGAATTCGGCACCCGCTACGCCAATGCCACAGGGACATCCTTGATTGCAGGCTACCGCACTTTCGGCAAATGGGCCTCGTGGACCTACCTCATTCTGACCACCCTCACTTGTGCCTTTGTAATGGGTGGCGTGGGCATTGTCACCGCCTCCTTTCTGGATCACCTTTTTGGCGTCTCCCGCATCCTTGGCTTCAATGCGACACCACATGTGGCCGTGGTCACTTTTACCGGGTGTGTTGGCATCCTGCTCATCGGCAAGTTTGCTGCCCTCGACAAAGTGATCAAGGCCATCAGCTTGGTGCTGCTCATCGGAACCTTAGGGGCCACAGCAGGAGCCCTTTTGCACACCCCCATCTCCGCCGTTCCTCCAGCCCCCGCATCATTTAACCCATGGAGGGGCGCCGAATTCACCTTCTTGATCGCCCTGCTCGGGTGGATGCCTTCTGCCGTAGACCTGAGTCCATGGGTGAGCATCTGGACCCTTGAGCGCTACCGGCAAACAGGGTACACTCCTAGGCTGCGCTCTGCATTGCGTGAATTCAACCTCGGCTATGCCTTTTGCGTCGTGTTGGCGTTGTGTTTTCTGTTGCTAGGCGCCTTGTTGTTGCGCACCCATGACATGGCCTTGCCCAGTGGCACCGCTGCTTTTGCTGCAGGCATCATCGGACTCTACACCGAAGTATTGGGGCCGTGGAGTGCTCCTTTTGTAGGCTCCGCAGCCTTTGCAGCCATGCTCGGCACCTGTATCGCTTGCCTCGATGGGTTCAGCAGAAGTTTCAGCCATGGGATCGCCGCTCTGCGCAATGCGCCTGTGCGCCTGGGCCATGAACGCACCAGTTTGGTGCTGATCTCACTGGGTGCGCTCTTGCTGATCGTCGCTTTCCCAGAGGACATTCGCACGCTCCTTGACCTGGGCAATATCCTGAGCTTCTGCATCGCCCCACCTTCCGCTTTGGCCATGCTCATCTTGGTCACCCGGGGCCAATTTCCAGAAGCCGCACGCCCCCAAAGATGGCTGCGTTGGACCGCCTACCTGGGGCTGGCTTTTTTATTGGGTTTGACCCTCTTTTTCCTGCGGAGTCTTTGGTGATCAGACCGGATCAGCCATCAGAAGTGACCAACGCAAGGTGAACAAGTCCGCCCTGCCTCGGCATATGGACAGGCGCTCTCAGGTAATTTCCTTCCATGCAATCTGTATGCCGTAACAATTGGGGCTTCCACCCCGTATAGAACACTACATGGCGCTCCTCCGTTGGCTCATATTCGCGCTATCGTGCGCTGCCCTCAACTCCATCACTGTGAAGTTGACCGCACAATGCCCCGTGTTCCTTGGCACAGAGAGCATCGCTGCATTGCCTGCCACAACCAGCACACCCCACTGGTTTCAATGCATCGGCAGTGTCACAGCAGACCCCAGCCCCTTCACTTTTGAACTGACGGCCGCACCGGCAAACCACACCGGAGTGGTGGTCGATTGGGGAGATGGCTCTGCCCCTGAGGCCATCGGGAATTGGAACGGCAATGCGCCTCTGTCCCATACCTATTCCCCTGACGATTGGCAAACCTTCAACATCACCGTCACCACGAATGCTTGCCCCGGAGGTCAATTAGGCGTTCTCGTATATGAGCCCGAAAACCCAGGGGCGGTGCTGGTCTATGGCGACAACAACGCCGGTTGCGCGCCTTTTGACGCCTTTCCCAAGGTCGACATCAACCTGGCATTCAGCCCCACATGGAGTTTCAGTTTGGATTGGGGCGACGGTTCTGCACCCGACAACTTCACCATGGATGAGGTACTTACCAATCCCGCATACGACACCCTAAAGTTCTCTTCGAGCGTGGGCGATGAGATTTACCGCATCCTGGGGGCATCGCACACTTACGACGCCCAAAATTGTGCCTCTGGAGAATGTGACCACACGCTCACATTGATCTATTCCAACTTCTGCTCAGTGCGAGGGGCGAACTCCCCCTATGTGCCTGGCGGCAGCATTGTCGGAACCGGATACAAAGAGGCCACTTTGGGCAATGCATTTCTGACGTGGGACATCGATGAAGCAGAGATTGAAGTCGCAGATCCTGTCCTCTGTTGGCCTGAAGATGAAACCACAGTGAGCAATGGGTCATGCCCCAATTGCTGTGGCGCATCTGAAGGCAACAACATTGGGGGAAACAGCACGGTCAGGACCGAAAAGTGGGACTTTGGTGCGGCGACGTACATCGGCGCTGGACCGGATCCCACCAACTGGATTGATTGGGGCGCGGATTGTGCCAGTCAACAGAATCACTTGCTCTCCTTTCCCGGACCGGGCACCTACACCGTCACCCTCTACTCGCAGAACCACTGTGGCATTGATACCGCCACCCAAGAAATCATGGTCACTCTGCCTCCAACGGTGGAGGTCACTTCCGATGTCACCACACTCTGCCCTGGCGAACCCTTCCAATTTAACGACGTCAGTTGGGAGGCCTCTGCTCCGCTGACAGCCGAGGATTTGAGTTTCTCATTTACCTATGGCAATGGCGCCTACTCCATGACCATCGCCATGGTGGACGGCCTCATTCCATTTGAAGGCATTCCCTCGCAACCCGGTTTTGTGTACGACGCTTCCGGCGTTTACAATGCCGCTGTGTTGGTCTTTCCTACCCTGGCCTCCGGGTGCCTCGGCATGGATGCCGTTCCTGTCACCGTGCTCTCCCCACCCAACGCCGATTTCCAGTTGCCTTCGGACACTTGCGCCACAACACTGGAAGTGCAACCCCTCGATGCCTCTCAAGACGCCGTTGGATATACCTGGAGCCTCGATGGCACAGGCGTCATTGGCACAGGGCCGACACCACCCACAGTCACCGTGGAAGGGCCAGGAAATTTCACTTTTGATCTCGAAGTCTCCTCTTCCAACGGCTGCACAGATTCCGAAAGTCAGACCATCGTTTTGGCTTCATTGCCACAGGCAAACTTCACCACGGCGCCCGCTTGTTTGGGCAGCCCTTTGACGCTCGACGCGGGAACATCTACCACAGATGCAAGCCAAGGCGGCCCCATCACGGCCTTCGAATGGTCGGTCAACGGAAACGGGCTCAGTGGTGAAACGGCTTCGTATACAGCTGACGAAACGGGCACCTTTCCTGTCACGCTCGTGGTCACAACGGCCACCGGCTGCATGGATACCGTTTCGGCTTCTGCCCAAGTCTCACCCACGCCTTCCATTGCATGGGCTGCCACAGACACCATCGGTTGCAGCCCGTTGGTCCTCCCTTTTTCAGCGACAGATACCACAGGTACCATTTCAGACAATGCACTGAATTGGTATTTCGGTCACGGATCAACGAACCAACTTGATTCCGATGGCACGCACACCTGGCCCCCCAACAATGGGGAAGACACTGTGCTCTACACCGTGCTCGTGGAAGCGGGCATAGGCACCTGCACGGACACTGAAACCGTCACTGTATCGGTCGCGCCTGCGCCGTTTGTCCAGACCGTAGGAGGTGAGGTCTGCAGCGGAACATCTTTCAGCTTTCAAGGCAACGCCTTCAACCTCGGAGCGCAGGGAGAATGGTTCTGGGAAGTAGACAATGTCTGGTCTGGTGCTGCCCAAGACTACGGGACCATCACCAGTGACTTCGAAGGGTTTTCCTACACTTTCGAGAACCCAGACTTGCTAACCGATACCGTGACCATCGACCTCGAGGTCAGCAGGTTGAATGGGTGTTATGCCGCCACTTCCGCAACGCTATTGGTCAGGCCGGAATTCCAGCCCGAAATCAACGACGCCGCTGGTTGTACTCCCTTTGCTTTTACAGTGCCCAACCAAAACGCCCTTTCCGTCGATTGGGACTTTGGTGACAGCGGGAATCCTGGCCCAGAAGGAGCCAGTGCGCACCTCTACACCATTGCGGGCAATTACATCGTAACCGGCCAAGGAACCAGTGTATTCGGCTGCGATGGAAGCGCCACTGCAGCCATTGAGGTCTTTGGTTCCCCAACGCCAACACTGTCGGCAGAAAACACGCTGTGTGCTCCTGAGCCCGTGAATCCGCAACGTTCCGGCACTCCAGAAGATGGAGCGACTTCTTGGACACTTCAGGTTGATTTGGGCACCACCTACCCTTGGAATGGAAGTCCAGACACCCTCTTGTCTTTGACTCCCGGCACACACTTGCTCACGTTGCTGGCCACAAACGATGAAGGGTGTTCGGCGCAAACCTCGACCACAGTCACCGTCCAAGAGGAGGTGGAAGCCAGTTTTACCCTTCCAGAAGGAGGGTGTGAACCCATCGCCTTTGGTGTAAACGACGTTGCGGTATCCAATGGGGCCATAGCCACTTGGACCATCGATACGCCTTTTGGCACTGAAACCCTTACTGGGAACGCCCCCGCTGCACCCCAGTGGACCGCTGCACCAGGCGGCCCAGGATCCAATGGAACAGCGGCCACCTATCACGTGGGGCTCAGCGTTACTAACCCCCTGACAGGGTGCACAGCAACAGCTTCTGACTCCATCAACGTAGAACCCCAGCCCCAAGGCCAGTTGGTCATCGAAGGACTGAGCGGGTGCGATGTACTGGCCACCTTTAGCTACACTGGAACAGCGGACTCCCTCATATGGGATTTTGGAGACCCCTTCTCACCGGCATCGGAGGTCACCAACGTCAACACCATCTCCCACGCCTACCCCAATCCACTCGGTACTGGGTACGTCACCGTCGCCTCTGTAACGGCCATCTCGGAAGGTTGCAGCGATTATGATGCGCTGGACTTGTCGGTGCCCGCTTTGCCCATTGCTGACTTCGCGATCCCAGACACCCTCTGTTTGGGCGAAGCCGTGACCCTAGAAAACCTGTCCACTGGCATTCCTCTGGACATCGGCACAGCAGGAGGTGCATGGACCTGGGTCATTGGAGGAGACACGCTGATCGGGTTCGAACCCACGGGGCCGGTTGCCGATACCCTGTTGCTCAACTCTGGGCCACTCAGCAACGCCCTGTTGCCTGTGAGCTTAAACGTGGTTCACCCAGAAAATGGCTGCAGTGATGCTGTGTCCACCCAAATTGTCGTCTTGGGACAACCCGAAGCCAGCTTTATTCTGACGCCAGACGTGGTGTTCGACGCGCCGTATGTCACCAATGTCATCGACATGAACCAAAGCCCTGCGGGCACCACCGAAACTTGGGACATTGAAGCCAATGGCGCCTACGACACCAGCGGTGGCAGCATTGCATGGACCGATGACGCCTACGGCACCCACTTGGTTCAAGTCACCTTGGACAACTTTGGCTGCACCGACTCCTTGACCGCAGCAGTCACCTTGGTTCCCCCAGCGCCATTGGTCAGCTTCACAGGCGACACCACCAGCTGTGCCCCACTCCAAGCCGTGTTCTACCCATCAACAGAAAGTGTCGTGGACAGCCTGGTGTGGTCCTTTGGACAAGGAGCCACAAGGACCATCACAGACCTGCTCGGTGAACCTGTTGGCTTTAGCTATTTCGAACCTGGCATCTACACCGTTTGGGTCACAGCCTATGGCCCCGGTGGAAGCGCAGTTTCAGAGTCGCAAACAGTCACCGTCCTCGAGCAGGTCAATGCAGGCTTCAGCATCTTCCCGAACGAATGCGTAGAGGTCGGCGATGTGGTCGAACTGACCCCCAACTTCAACTACGGTGACGCGAGCTACACTTGGAGTTTAGGGGATGGAACGGTGATTGAATCTCCGGACGGCAGCATCGTCACCCATACCTACAGCGCCTCGGGAGATCCCAACATCACGCTGACCATCCAAAACGAACTTTGCACGGACAGCACGGACCGCAACACTTGCGTCATCGAATTCGAAGGCGGAAGTGTCGGTGTCCCCTCTGCATTCACCCCCACTTTCGGCGGGGATGGAAGCGGATCACAGGCCTTTGGAGACGATGACCTGAGGGACAATGACGTCTTCTTCCCGCAACTGCGGGGCAACCCCATTGCCTACAGCTTCACGGTGTACAACCGCTGGGGCGAACAAATATTCAGCACCTCTGACCCCAACGTCGGATGGAATGGATACTTCCAGGGCAAACTCTGCAAGCAAGATGTGTATGTGTGGCGCGTGGCTGCCGTCTTTTTAGATGGAACCACAGCGGAGCAAGCTGGTGACGTGACCCTGATTAGACGATGACTGCAATTCGAAATACAACGTTGGCCGCCGCCGTTCTCGGCCTGGTCTTGATCGCCACTAGCGGTCAGAATGCGCGCGCGCAGGATTCGCAGCTCACGCAATTCTATGCTGCGGCTACCCACCTCAACCCGGCCTTCGCTGGCGGAACGCTAGAGAACCGGTTCAGCTTCCATTACCGGAACCAATGGCCCGGCATTCCCGGTCGTTTCGTGTCTTATGGAGCCTCCTATGACGTTTTCATTCCCAAAATCAACAGTGGCATCGGCATCGTCTTTTCATCCGATGAAGCGGGTACAGGAGGACTGGGCACCAGCTCCTTTGGTTTTCAGTACAGCTACGAAGTGCCCCTCGGCGAAAGACTCTCCTTTAGGCCAGGACTTCAACTGGGGTGGAGCAGCCGCGGATTGCTGAACTGGAACGACCTGGTCTTTGGCGACCAAATAAACCGAGGCACGGCGGGTTCCGGAGCCACCGGTTCTCTGGAAGGCCTGCAGAACTTCCAACTGGTGCGCAACTACTTCGATGTGGCCGCCGGTGGGGTCATCTACAGCAAGCGGTTCTGGCTCGGCATGAGCAGCCGACACCTGAACAGCCCTTCGGAAAGCCTGACCGATGCCACCACTGCACCTGTCCCCATCTGGTTCAGCGCACACACAGGAGTGCGGATTCCCTACGTGAGCGGACCCACCGGTGCAGACCAAGACTTCTTGGTTGTCGCCTCATACCGCTCTCAAGGGGCATTTGACCAAATGGATTTTGGGTTTAGCATAGACAGCCCATTCCTCACCTATGGCGTTTCCTATCGTCAGATTTTGATGAAGTCCGCACCTGATGGTGCACCAAACCACGATGCCATTTCCCTGCTGCTCGGACTCACCGAAGAAAACTTCCGCGTCGGATACAGCTATGACATCACAGTGTCTACGCTGGGTTGGGGCATTTCAGACGGTGCCCATGAAATCACCTTGAGTTATGTGTGGCGTACCCCGAGTCATTTGCGCACGAGGCCACACCGCATCCTGCCCTGTGCGGAATTCTGAGCAGGCCGAGCTTTAAAGCCCCGCGTTGGGAAGCACATTGACCTCGCGTTCAAGGTGCACTCCAAAGCGCTTCAGCACGTCCTGCTGCACATCCTCAGCGAGCTTCAACAGTTCGGCGCCCGTTGCGCCTCCCTTGTTGACCAGCACGAGCGCTTGACGGTCATGGACACCATGCGTACCGCGATCGTGGCCCTTCCAACCGGCTTGGTCAATCAACCAACCTGCTGCCAGCTTGATTCCGCCGGCAGTGGGGTATTGCGGCATCTCAGGGAATTTCTTGGCCAATGCGATGTGGCGCGCTTCATCGACCACAGGGTTTTTGAAAAAACTGCCGGCATTGCCGAGCACAGCGGGGTCAGGCAATTTGCTTCTCCGAATGGCGATCACCGCGTCTGACACTGCTTTGGGGGTGGGGTCCGTAACGCCAGCGGCCGCCAATGCCGATTTGATGGCCCCGTATTTCAGCCTCAACTCCGGGGTTTTGAGCAGTTCAAAGGTCACGGCGGTGATGACGTATTGTCCCCTGAGGACCCGCTTAAACACACTCTCACGGTAACCAAAGGCACAGTCAGAATGGGTGAAATGGTGTGTCTCTCCTGTAGCAACCTCCACCGCCTCCAAAGCGTGAAAGCGCTCTTCCAGCTCCACACCGTAGGCCCCAATATTTTGCATAGGCCCCGCCCCAGTGCTTCCAGGAATCAGGGACAGGTTTTCCAAACCATACCAGCCCCGATCCAGCGCATCCATCACGAAGTTGTGCCACCCCACACCAGCACCGACCCTCACCAAAACACCCTGATCTGTGCTCCCGACTTCGTTGACACCACCGATTCCCATGTGCAGCACCAAACCCGACAAATCACCGGCGAGCAGCACATTGCTGCCTCCTCCGAGCACATGGAGCTCCCCCTGATTTTCTCGGTGCCAGGCCAAGGCCTCTTTGACCTCCTCTTCCGAAGTACAAGACGCGAAATGCTCGGCTTGCGCCGGCAATCCAAATGTGGTCAGATCCCCGAGGGATGCTTGAGATAGAATACGCACCCAGCGAAGAAACGGCGCGCAGCGGTGCCTATTCGGGCCCCGGACCCAAGCGTTCCAACCGCTCGATGTTGCTTACCCTTTCCTGATATTCTTCCTGTGTCAATGGCACCAAGGAACCCGCCTCAACAGCTTGCAACAAACCCGCAATGTGCAAGCGGTCTGGATAGGTTTTCACCGCCAATACATGGACCATGTAACGCGCACCCATTTGCTGGTGTTCGACCAGCCGTTCTGAAGACTCGAGCGCATATATGGACCTGCCCTCGGGTGTCGTGAACCATTGCGGTGAAAATGCGGAAGTCATTCGTGAAAATTAGCGCATTGAACACCGGCGATTTTCGGAACTTCCATCCATGACCACAACAACCCGTAACATGGCCTACTGGCCCGCCATCATGCTGCTGTTCATCGGTGTTTTCGGGAACAGTGGTTTCAACGGAATCGCCGCCCAGTCAGACGGTCGAGGCTACAAAGTTCAGGTCGGTGATCCCATCCCCGACTTTTCTCTCACCGATCTCGACGGCAAAACATGGTCCAAGGAGTCCTTGATGGGGTCGGTATACATCTTGCAGTTCACCGCTTCTTGGTGCGGCGTATGTCGAAAGGAAATGCCCCATTTAGAGCAAAGGGTCTGGCAAGCATTCAAAGATGATGGCGTCGTGTTGCTGGGGGTAGACTTGGACGAACCCGCCCCAAAAGTCGCAGGTCTTGTGGAGGATACTGGGGTTACGTATCCCGTATGTCTCGACCCTGGAGGGGCACTGTTTGCCAAGGTCACCCTTCCCAAAGCGGGCGTCACGCGCAACGTGGTGGTCAACCGGGATGGCCGCATTGCCTTCCTCACCCGACTATTTGAGGAAGCCGAGTTCGAATCCATGGTGCAAGCCATCGAAAACCTGACACACCAAGGGAAATGAGCGAAGATTTTAACCGCAGACGCAAGAAAGCAGAATCCCTCTACGCGGACAAAAAATGGGCTGAGGCCGAGCAAGTCTTCGCCACCCTCATGGCCGATAGGGAAAGTTCCGGTGTGCCTGCCGATGGGGACATCATTCACGATCATGCCGTCTGCGTATTTCAACTGGGCCGCACAAAAGAAGCCCTGCAAGCTTTTGACCGCGCTGTTGGTTTAGAGCCCGATCGCGCTTACCGCTATGCCTCTCGGGCTTGGATCAAAGCGGCCATGAAAGACGTCGACGGCGCCATTGCCGATTACAAAAAGGCACTGGAACTCGATCCCGAAGACGCCATCACACTCAACAACCTCGGACTCCTCGAGGAACAGTATGGCATGCGCAAATCGGCACAAGAAAAATTCCGACGCGCCGACACCCTCATGGGCATCCTCAAGGACGCCGGGGTAGACCCTCCCCAAACCGCTGAACAACAAGTGGAGGCCATTGCAGAGCCAGGGCCAGAAGTCCCTTCGACACTGTGGCGTGAAATGAGCGCAGTATGGACCAATCCCGGTCAGCGAAAAGCGTTCTGGGCCTTCGTCAAAAAAGGGTTCCGATCATGATCCGGTCGGGCGATTTCCTAGACCGCATCGTCACCAAGCTCAGTGCATTGGAGAAGCAAGCATGGGGCGACATCACCATCCTTCTTCCCGGACGCAGAGCCGGCCGCAAACTCCAAGAAGCCCTGGTACAGGAAGCCGGACCTGGCCATTGGCTTCCACACATTACCACGCTTGGAGAATGGAGCGCAGAACAACTCGGGTTGACCGTCCCGAGCAAGATGGAGCTCCTTGTGGAGTTGCAGCACGTGGCCGAAGGCATGCGGCTGCAGCACACCTTGCCTGAATGGGGGTCCTTTGACCGGTTTCAGCCCTGGGGCATGGCTGCCATGGCAGATTTCAATGCTGTGGACCATCACCTGCTGGAGCCCCGGCAGGTTTTTCGCGACCTCCGCAACATCAAAGACATCGAAGCTTGGAGTTTCGGGCGTCCTGATTTGACGGCGGGCCAACAGGCGTTTTTGGCACAATGGAACACGCTGCACCCCCTGCACACCGCTTTCCATGAGCACCTTCAAGAACACGGCTCCTGTACCTCTGGCATGCTCGCCCGGCTCATGGCCACCCAAGAGGGCGCACTGCGCCATGTTTCCGGACCGGTGTGGATGGCCGGTGCCAATGCCCTTACACCGGCAGAGCATAAGACCGTGGACCGGCTGATTCAATCAGGATGGGGTGAATGGATCTGGGACACCGACCGCAGTTACGTCCGAGAAGGATTGGAGGCAGGACGGTTCGTCCGGGAAATTGTGAGCAAGGAACGGCAATCGGACCTCCCTGACCCGATGGCTGAGGTCACCGGAGTTGGAAAAGACAAGGTCCGAGATTGGAACATGGTCACGTGCAGTTCGCGCACCATGCAGACCCAATATGTGCGCCAACACCTCGAGTCTATTGGCCAGAAGGACCTCGACCGCGTTGCGGTCATTTTACCCTCAGCCGACCTCGCACCATTGGTATTGGCGTCCATTCCACCCAGCGTTGACAAAGTCAACCTCACCATGGGGGTTCCCTTGGACCGCACCCCATTGCGCAGTTTCCTTCACCTGCTCTTTGGACTGCACGGGGACAATGGGCGTTTGCACCACAGCAGGGTTCGCGGCCTCTTGGCCCACCCCCTGACCCGTGCCATTCATCCCGATGCGGCAGAACAATTGGGTGCCCTCACCAAGCGCTGCACCCAACAGACCCTCATCAGACTGACCCGCCAAGACTTCGCGGATTTCCCGAAGGTCGAAGCCCTGCTCAGCCCGTGGTGGGCCGGCCAAGATGCTGCACTGTCCGACCGAGACGATGGGACCACTGCCGTGCTCTCACAAGCCGCCCGGTGGACCAACAACAGTAAAAGCCTGGCCAAAGATCCTTGGCTCAGCGCCACTTGGATGGGGTTTCGAGACGTGGTCGCGCTGCATGAACGCAGCATCGAAAAAACAGGCACGCCGCCCAACCTCGCAGAAACAAGGAACCGCGTCCAACGTTGGATGGCACAGCATGCCGTCGATCTTTCCGGCGAACCTTTAGAGGGCCTGCAGGTCATGGGATTGCTCGAAAGCAGGGGACTCGATTTCGACGAAGTGTTTGTGTTGGATGTCAATGAAGGCACCCTACCCGACGGTGCTCCCCCACCCTCTTTTATGCCCTTGGACCTGCAACGTTCCATCGGCCTGCCCGGAAGGCCGGAGCGCGACGGCATCTTTTCCGCTTACCTGCACCGACTCTTGCACCGTTCGCGCAAAGTCCACTTGCTCTGCGTTGGAGCCGACTTGGGCGACAGTGGTACAGAACCCAGTCGGTTCTTGGGCCAACTCGAGGCTTGGGCCAAGTCTTCCTTATCTGGCGTGGCGATCAACAAGTCACTGTGGTCCACTCCTTTGCCCGACCCGGCACCCCCTGTCCCCGCCCTAAGGTGGAGCGCAGATGCCCAGCAATCCATGGAGGAAATGCTCACCAGAGGTGTCAGCCCATCGGCATTAAACCAAGCCCTCACTTGTGAGCGCCAGTTCCATTATCGCTATGTCTTGGGACTGGGAGAAACAGACACTGTAGAAGAACACCTCGAAGCCAGTACCATTGGCACAGTCATCCACAAAGCTGTAGAAGAAGGCCTGCAATCTGCCGTGGGAAAGGTCCTCCAAAAACAAGACCTCAAAGCCCTGGCTCGCGAGGTCAAACCCAAACTTGTCGCCGCACTCGCCGCGACCAAGAAAGGCGCGCAGGCCGATACGGGAGAGAACGTCCTGGTTCTACGAATGGCCGCAGCCATGATCGGCAGGTGGGTCCGAGATGAATTGAGGGAATGGTCAGACGGAACGGAAGTAACCCTTGTCGGTCTTGAGGAGGACCTCTTTAGGACGTTCACCCTCGACGACGGCCGCTCGATTTCCTTTAAGGGCGTGGCAGATCGCGTTGAAATCCACAAAAACCCACGGCGCGAAGTCTGGCAAGTCGTCGACTACAAAACAGGCGCTGTAGAAGGCAGGGAATTGCGACTCAAGGGAAATTGGGACGAGACCCTGCGAAAAGGCAAGCATGGCAAGGCCCTGCAATTGCTCCTTTATGCTGCCATGTTGCGCGAGAAACACCCTGAGGCTCAAGCCATTCGTTCCGCCATTCGGGCTGGGCGCAAAGGCGCCGGTGATGCCACCAGTCTGCTCACCCTAGAATGGGATGGAACTTCACTGCTCAACCACGAACACGACGACGCCCTTAAAACGTGGCTCGGCGAGGTGGTCTCTGCACTCCTTCCTGCCAATGATGAAGACTCCGTTGCGCACAACACAGAAAGCAAGTGGTGTGCCGATTGCCTGACCCTGGAGTAGATTCACTTTATGCAGGTCGGCTCCACTTCAAACGAGGGCAACACCTTGAAAAAGGTGCTGATCATCGCCTATTACTGGCCACCTGCTGGAGGCCCCGGAGTACAGCGCTGGCTCAAATTCTCCAAGTACCTCCCCGAAAACGGCTGGGCGCCTACACTCTTGGTCCCCGAAGGGGCGGCTTATCCTGTTCTCGATGCTTCCCTGACTGAAGAAATTCCAGAGGGCATCGATGTGGTCAAGGTTCCCATTTTCGAACCTTATGACTTGGCCATTGGCTTGTTCCAAGGCAAAAAAGGCACCGAGCGTCTCGGGTCGGTTTCCGCTACGACCAAAAGGTCCTTGAGTCAAACGCTCATGCTGTGGGCACGTGGAAATTTGCTCATACCTGACCCCCGCATTTTGTGGCGCCGCCGTGCGCGCAAAGCAGGAGAGCGCATCTGGAAAAATGCAGAAGCAGAAGGCCATCCTTTCCAAGCACTGGTCACCACTGGACCGCCCCACAGTGTGCACCTCATAGGCCTTGATTTGAAAAAAAGGCTCAACATGCCTTGGCTTGCCGACTTCAGAGACCTCTGGAGAGAAATGGACTACCTGGAAGATTTCTTGCCCACCGAGCGCACCAAAAGACGACACGCCGAGTTGGAACAGGCCGTGGTCCATCATGCCGATCAAGTCACGGTGCCGACACCTGGTGTGAGCGGTTCATTGCAGCTTCAGAACGGTGCCTTGTCCCACAAATTCTCACTCATCCACAACGGATGGGACCCGAGCGACATTGAAAAAGAAACTGCCGGCGCAGAGAAGGTTCAGCCCGAGAAGACCAGCGACACTTTTCACTTGGGGCATTTTGGATCGCTTTTTCCCACGCGGAACATGCCGGGACTTTGGCAAGCGATTCGACAATGGAATGCCCAGGTACCTGAAGGGCGGAAACCCATCCACTTGGATCTGGCAGGCAACATCAACGCCAACGTCCGAGCATCCATAACGTCCGCGCTCAATGACACAGAGTGGACGGATCACGGTTACATGTCCCATGCCAAAGCCATCGAAAAAATGATGGCCATGGACGCCCTGCTGTTGGCTCAGAACAACAACCAAACGGGACAGTGGGCCATTCCAGGCAAGGCCTTTGAATACCTCGCCACAGGAATCCCCATTGCGGTTGTCTGCCCCATGCCCAGCGACCTCGGCGACCTCACCGCGGAATGGGGGCTCACCGCAGCACACCATGATGATGTGGAAGGCTGCACCAACATGCTGCATGCCCTCTTCCTGCCCTACACTTCGAACCTTCAAGTGGCCTTGAATTTTTCGAGAAAGACCCTGACCACAAAAATGGCCAGTTGCCTGAATGAAATTTCCGACAACCTGGATTGATGGCACGGTACAGAGTCCAAACCCAAGCTTTTCGGAACTTCCTGAGCATACTGCTCGGCTTTTTCCTCGGCGCAGTCAACAACCTGGTCATCCTGCCATGGGCCTTTGCCGATGATTTGGGGGAATGGGGACTGGTCCGCTCGGTGATGGCGTGGGCTTCCTTGATCTCCCCCATCCTGCTCTTCGGCGCACCATCGGCAATGAACCGGTATTCAGGCTTGTTGGGCCGCTCCCATCAAATCCCCAAGCTGATGGGGACCTTGCTCAGGCCGCCCTTGGTGCTCTTCACTGTTTTTGTGGCAATTCCTGCCCTGGTGTTTCCCGAAGGCGTGAGCAACATGCTCAGCCTGAGTGAAGCTCACAGCCAAGCGGTCCGGCCCATTGCGGTGCTGTCCGCCATCCTCACCGCTCAGCGTTTTCTGGCCGGATACTTGTCGACCAAATTGAAAACCACCTTGGCCATGTTTGCCCAGGAGACCATTTTCAAGTTGGGCTACGCGTGTTTGGCCCTGAGCTTGGGCTTAGGCTGGTTGGGCAAACCAGAGTTTTTGCCCGCATACCTCCTGCTCAACGCCTTGGTCCTGTTGGTTCTGTTTGCCCAGTCCCTGGCCAATCAATTCAAAGTCGATCTCCGCGGTATTGGGCCATCAAAAATCCGCAAAGAAATTCGCCAATACGGCGGTGCACTGGTCCTGGGAAGCGGTGCTTGGGTCATCCTCAACCAATTGGACATCATCATGGTCGGAAGCCTGCTCGGCCTCGGTAAGGTGCCTGTATTTACAGTCGCCGCCTTTGTCGCCACCGTGTCCACCTTGCCGCAGCGTGCAGCCCAACGCCTGTTGCAGCCGCTCATATCCCGGGCACTGGACATCGATGATGCTGCGGAGATCAACCGATTGATCCGACTCAGTCACCGCATCCTTTTACTGAGCAGCGGGTGGATTCTCACTTGTGTCTGGGTGGCCACTCCACAAATAGACCAGCTGCTGCAGCCCGAATTTCGAGGAATGTCATGGGTCATATTGACCTTGGGGTTGGCCAAGGTGATGCTGGCGTCTGCATCGGGCTCAGCCACATTGCTCTCGCAGTCCAACCATTTCAGAAAGATGGTGGTGGTCAATTGGACCATGATCGCATTGGCGGTTCCATTGAACCTGCTGCTCATCCCTGAATCAGGTCTGGGGATGGGACTTACAGGTGCTGCTCTGGCCACCCTCATTTCCATCGTCGTGTCCGTAATCAGCCGACAGGTTTTGTTGTGGCACATTTGGAGACGGATGGTCCCCAGCCTTCAAACCCTCCAGATTTGCGGGGTACTGATGCTGCCTGCTTTTGTTATGGTTCAGTGGAATCCAGACTGGCCTCACTTGGTCACCATTTTGGTGAAAAGCATCACCGTCACGGGTTGGGCCGCTTTTGCCACCATCAAGCTCAACCTCGCTCCAGAAGGGGTTGAATTCGCCACAACCAGGGCCCCCTGGTTGGCCAAGTGGCTCAAGTCCTGATTACTGGCGAAGCCACTCCTGGGTGCGGTATACAAACCCCCAGTATCCACGGACTTTGAGAACATCGGGCTCTCCCTCTTCAAACCACATTTTACAATCGTAAACGCGGCCGTTTTTAGGGTCGCAGATAGAGCCCTCGCTCCACTCTCCATCTCCGGCTTCCATGCCGCGGACAATCTGCATACCCAAGACACGCTTGTCCTTGCGGTCATCGCTGCATTTTTCGCAATGCGGGTCCTGGTCCTCATCTGGCAAGCGAAACAATTCCACTACGGTTCCAAAATACTGACCGCCTTCCTGCGTGATTTCAACGATACTCTTGACGCGTCCAGCATTGTCATCGTCAATGGTTTTCCATTTGCCGACCAAGGACTGGGCCGAGAGACAAGAGGCAGCACAAAACAGTGCGAGGGTCAAGAGAATTCGTTGCATGGGGCCAAATTAATCGGTGGTAGACAAAGAAGGACCATCGCTTGAATCCCTGTTTCCAGAAACGCCCCTTCGCGCCTTGTTCAGGGCTGTATTCAGATCAAAACCGATGATGAGCAAGAAGCAATTCACATTTAGCCAAACGAGCAACAGCAGCAACGTTCCCAAGGAACCATAGAGCCGGTTGTAGCCCGACAACGAGGTGGCGAACCACGCAAAGGCAATGGACGTCAAAACAATGAGGGCGGTGGTGGCGACGGCACCGGGGGTGATGAACCTCCACCGGTCCTTCGAAAAGTCAGCCGCGTTGTACAGGGCCGTTATCGTGGTAAACAGCAACGCCAGTGTGACGAGCCATCGAACCGCCTGGATGAGTGGCAAATCCTCCAAGGCCAGCAGTCCATGACCTGTGAGCCAATCCAATACGGTTCCCGAAAACACAATCAAAAGGACGGCCACAATCAAAAACAAGGAAAAGACGACCATCAATACCAAGGACATGGCCCGGAGCAGCAGCCAGTTTCCCTTGCGCTCCAAGTGGTGGGCTTCATTGAGTCCCGATAAAATGCCATTGATGGAACTGGAAGCGTAAAAAAGCATCAGCACAAATCCTAGGCTGGCGATCTCGGGGTGCACACCCGTCTCCAGCAGGTCGGCAACCGTGCTTTCCACCAGCAAAAAAGTATCCCCTGGGAAATAGTTTCGCAGCGCCTCAAACAAACTGTCCTGAAAGTCTGCTACTGGAACCAATGGCAACAAACTCAACAGCACCAAGATGACAGGGAAAATCGACAAGAACACCTGAAAGGCAATGGCTGCAGCACGTATACCCAATGCCCCTTCGGCCACACCCACCACAAAGAACCGAAAGACATCCCAAGCACTCATGCCCTGAAAGCCCCAAGGGTGCAGCCGTTCCAACGGCCCTATGAGCAACCTTCTCAAAGGCGTACTCCGCATCCAACGCTCCCACGATTGCTCACCCATGGTGTTTGGGGTTTGAGCCCTCCAAAGAAGCCGCGCTCTTCAGGCTGATGTCCAACGGCATGGGACTGTGGGTCAACCAGCCCAGAGACACAAAATCCACTCCCGCCTCGCCATAGGCGCGCACATTTTCGGGATTGAGACCCCCACTGGCCTCGGTCTGGACCCGGCCCCCAACAAAGTCAACCGCTGCCGCTGCTTGCGAGGGGGTGAAATTGTCCAGCAACAACCGGTCTACACCACCAACAGTCAGGGCCTCCTTCAATTCATCAAGGTTGCGGACCTCCACCACCACGGGAACCTTTCGGCCCTCCGTCTTCAAATGATCCAAGGCGCCTTGCACCGCTGCGCTCATGCTGCCCGCATAGTCGACATGGTTGTCTTTGATCAATATCTGATCGTACAGCCCCATTCTGTGGTTCACTCCACCCCCGATCTGCACCGCGGCCTTCTCAAAAACCCGAAGGCCCGGCGTGGTCTTGCGCGTATCCAGCACACGCGTACCTGTCCCCTGTAACAAGGCCACCACCCGGCGCGTGCCCGTGGCAATGCCGCTCATTCGCTGCATGAAATTCAACGCCAGCCTTTCCGCTGTCAGAATCTGTCGTGCTGGGCCAAATGCCCAAGCCACAATGTCGCCAGGTTCTACATGGTCTCCGTCTGAAGCCACCGTGCTGAAATCGACCTCTGGCGCACCATAAGCGAAGACCCTTTTTGCCACCTCAAGACCAGCAATCACACCGGTCCCTTTGATCAAGAACCCGGCCTTCTCCCTGGCTTCAGATGGGATGCACGCGGCCGAGGTCACATCGCCTGAGCCAATGTCTTCCTGCCAAGCCATGGCTATGGCGGCATCCATTTGTTCCTCTGACGTGGGCATATATTCGTTCAACACGGGTCCTTCAGATATGGACGGCAAGTTAATTCGACAGACCTTCGGACATGCGCATTTCCTTGATCGTCATCGGCAAGACTTCTGCTCCGTGGTTGCGGCAAGGCATCGACGAATACGTCAAACGCCTTTCCCGGTATGCCCCCTTCCAATACACGGAGCTTCCAGACGCCAAACTCAGGACTTCTAAGCCCACGCCTGACCAGCTAAAACAGGCAGAAGCGCCCATTCTTTTGAAGGCCCTTGACGGAGCAGACCACGTCGTTCTTCTAGACGAACACGGGAAACAACCCCGCAGCATTGAGCTGGCTCAATGGATGGAAGTGCGTCACCACAGGGGAATACGGCACCTCGCATTGGTCATTGGAGGAGCCTACGGATTTGCCCCTGAAGTCAAATCAAAGGCCAACGAAAAGCTGGCGCTCAGCGCATTGACTTTTAGCCACCAGATGATTCGGCTCTTGGCCGTTGAGCAACTGTATCGGGCACAGACCATCCTCAAAGGAGAGCCTTACCACCACGAATAAAAAAGGTCAGCTTGCGAGGATGAGGACCTTGTTGTCCAACACCTCGACTGTTCCGCCATTCAAGTCAAAAGCCTGCTCGCCATCTGCAGTGTCCACTTTCACGGTGCCCTTTGTCAAGGTGGTGATCATGGCCGCATGGCGGTCAAGAACCCCCAAAGCACCATCTGAACCGGGGAGATACACATGGCGTGCATCCCCGTCAAACAAAATGGCGTCAGGAGTGAGAATTTCAACCTTCATCAGGCAGCGCTTTCAGCGAGCATCTTCTCTCCAGCCTCAATCACTTCGTCGATGTTGCCCTTCAGGTTGAAGGCAGCTTCGGGATACTGATCGAGCTCTCCGTTCAAGATCATGTTGAAGCCCTTGATGGTGTCCTCAATGGAAACAAGCACACCTGGAATTCCAGTGAACTGCTCGGCGACGTGGAATGGCTGAGAAAGGAAGCGCTGCACGCGGCGGGCACGGTGTACCACCTGCTTGTCCTCTTCACTCAACTCGTCCATACCGAGAATCGCGATGATGTCCTGCAGCTCAACATAGCGCTGGAGGGTCTCCTTTACCCGCTCCGAAGTGCGGTAGTGCTCGTCACCCACAATCTCTGGGGTGAGGATGCGCGAGGTAGAGTCAAGCGGATCAACAGCTGGATAGATGCCCAAAGAAGCAATCTTCCGCGACAATACCGTTGTGGCGTCCAAGTGGGCGAAAGTCGTAGCAGGAGCCGGGTCAGTCAAGTCATCCGCAGGCACGTAAACAGCCTGTACTGATGTGATGGAACCCTTCTTGGTAGAAGTAATCCGCTCCTGCATGGCACCCATCTCTGTAGCCAAGGTTGGCTGGTATCCCACAGCAGAAGGCATACGGCCCAAAAGCGCAGAAACCTCAGATCCAGCCTGCGTAAAGCGGAAGATGTTGTCGATGAAGAACAGAATGTCTCGGCCTGCACCCTCACCACCACCATCGCGGAAGTACTCCGCAACAGAGAGACCGCTCAATGCCACACGGGCACGGGCTCCTGGAGGCTCGTTCATCTGACCGAACACCAAAGTGGCCTGGCTCGTCGCCAATTGCTCCATGTCCACTTTAGACAAGTCCCAACCGCCTTCTTCCATGCTCTTCTCAAAAGCCTCACCGTAATTGATGACGCCTGACTCGATCATCTCACGGAGGAGGTCGTTTCCTTCACGGGTGCGCTCTCCTACACCGGCAAACACGGACAAACCGTCGTGGCCCTTGGCGATGTTGTTGATGAGCTCCATAATGAGGACTGTCTTGCCCACACCAGCACCACCGAATAGACCAATCTTACCACCCTTGGAGTAAGGCTCGATAAGGTCGATCACTTTGATGCCCGTTGTCAAGATGTCCGTACTGGTGCTCAATTCCTCGAACTTCGGAGCAGCTTGGTGAATCTCACGTGGACCTGCGCTGGCAACCTTGCCCCCGTCAATACCATCGATGGCATCTCCGGTGACGTTGAAGAGGCGGCCCTTGATGGCCTCACCAGTCGGCATGCTCATGGCACGGCCCATCAGGCGGGCCGTCATTCCGCGGCGAAGACCCTCAGTCCCGTCCATCGCAATGGCACGGATGGTATCCTGTCCGATGTGCTTTTGGCACTCGAGAACAAGTGGGGGTTGACCTTCCCGATCGACCTCAAGGGCCTCGAGAATTTTGGGCAGTGACGCGTCCGCGGGGAAACTAATGTCCACAACTGGACCGATGACCTGGGTGATGGAACCTAAGTTTTGGCTCATTGTAGCGAGGATTAACGCTTGATGGAGTGAGCCTTTCGGCCCTTGATTTGGGCGCAAAATTAACCCAAACAGGCGACCTGCTGACATCTCTATGCCCTTCTCCCTCTAAACGAGTTTTCAACGCCGGTGAATTCGCGCCAAAAAGCACCCTTTTGGACGCACCCTCGCTTGACCATCCTAACTTAGCAGCAGTGCGCATTCACCGAGGACTTCCCCACTTTCCGCCCGGCCAACGGCGCATTGTGACCACAGGCACCTTCGACGGCGTGCACCTGGGCCACAGAGCGCTGCTCGATTGGATGGTACAAAAAGCCCGAGAGGAAGAATCCGAAACCGTCGTTCTGACGTTCGACCCCCACCCGCGCCAAGTGCTGTTCGGCGATGCCAGCGGACTCGAATTGATTCAATCCATGGGCCAACGTGCAGCTTGTTTGGCTCAAACCGGGCTTGACCACCTTGTCATTCAACCCTTCGACCGTGCGTTTTCGAGGCTCAAGCCCGAAGAGTTTGTCCGTGACGTTTTGGTGGAAGGCCTTGGCACCACCACCATTGTAGTGGGACATGACCACCGTTTCGGCGCAGGCCGCGAAGGCGATGTGGAACTGCTTCGGGCCTGCGGCGAGACTTTTGGTTTCAACGTGCAGCACATTCCCGCCCACATCGAAGGCGAACTCACAGTATCCAGCACCAAAGTCCGGCAGAGGCTGCGCGATGGAGACCTGACCGCAGCCCATGCCTTGCTCGGTCGCCGGCACGCTTGGCGTGGAGAAGTCGTGGCCGGAGACGGAAGGGGACGAACGTTGGGATTCAGAACCGCCAACCTCGCCGCCACAGAACCTCACCAGCTCCTTCCTGCAGAGGGCGTGTATGCAGCGAAAGTGGCGCTGGTCTCCGATGAAGAGCGCTCGGAAAACAATGCCCCGGCGCCACAAACTTGGGGTGGCATGGTCAACATTGGGCCCCGTCCAACCTTTGACAGCCCCACCGGCAAACCCACTGTGGAAGTGCACTTGTTTACTGCTGAGAGCCCCAACCTTTACGGTACAGAGCTAGAGGTGGTGTTTGTAGAGCGCATGCGGGACATCCAAAAGTTTGACGGCCCACAGGCCCTCATAGGCCAGCTCAAATCCGATGCGGAAAACGCCCAGCGCATCTTGGGACAAGAAGGAAGCCATGGCCTGCGTTAATCACAACATGAACAGGCTCTTGGCCCCCTCTTTGGGCATGGCACTCACCGTGCTGTCCATGTGCCTTGGGCCTTACCATGTGTCGGCGCAGTCCAGTGTCCCCTGGGATACAGCAAAGGTTTGGACGGACTACGATGCGGCACTTCAACGCCCTGAACAGGTGTGGCGCCTGCACCTTACAAAACGCAAGTGGAAAGACGTTGATGTGAGGCTGAGAAGGTTCCGGCAGTTGAGAGAAATCGTCCTCGACAAAAACAAAATCGACAGCCTGCCTCCTTGGATTGGGGAGTTTGAGCATTTGGAAAGGCTCAGCATACGCGGCAACAAACTCACCAACATTCCACAAGGCTTGCTGAACCTCTCCAACTTGAGGGAGTTGGACCTCTCCGACAACGACATCGAAGGGATTCCTGAGGACATTGACGCCTTGGTAAAGCTTGAGAGGTTGTTGCTCTGGTCGAATGTCATCGGCCATTTCCCCCCCTCCTTAAGCCACCTCGCATTTTTGGAAGAGCTCGACCTGCTCAACAACGAAATGTCGGTGGATGAGCAAATCTGGGTAAGAGAACTGTTGCCGGGCCGGCGGTTGTCATTTAGTCCCCCTTGCCAATGTCAATTCAACGACTGAACCGCGTTCCCGTGGTCATTTTAACAGGGGTTGAAAACGCCGGCAAAACAACCCTTTCAGAAGGTTTGGCGGCAGCCTTGCAGTGGGACTTGATTCCAGAGGCGGCACGAACCGACAAGCGCGTACTCGAGGGAAACGCAGACCAGACGCACCTTCAGCAGATGCTGGAGCAATTCAACCACAGCCTGGTGAAGCTCCTGTCCACCGCCGAGAAAGGGATTCTATGCGACACCGGTGGATTGGTGCTCGACATGTGGTCACAACATGCCTTTGGAAAAGGCCTAGAAGGAGCCGAATTCGCCATGAAGCAGGCCCAACTCCATCTGCTGTGTCAAACCCTGCCTAGATGGGAGCCTGATCCACTCCGCAACATGCCCGTTTACGCAGACCGGGTGAACCTCGAAGGCGCCTACCGCAAGAGGCTCATCCGCATGGAGCTTCCCTTTTCCGAGCTCCCACCTGAGGAACCTTCCGGGCGACTTCAACAGGCCCTGGACTTCATTCACAAACATTGCCCATTGTGAACCCTTCCAACACCAAGCAGCGCTGGATGGAAGCCGCGGCCGTTTTGCTCAGCCTTGCATATACGTGGGGCTATATCCAAGGATGGACACCGTGGTGCTTTGTTCCAGCAGCCCTTGGGTCAGGCCTGCTCGCATGGCTGTGTTGGCAGCGCAACATCCAGGCCGAAGCGGCCTTGCAAGGGTTCTATGTCGCCTTTGCGTTCTACGGCGCTTGGCTGTCTGGAAGCCCACAAGATTGGACCCCACAAGAAGCCACCGCAGGGTTTCATTTAACCGCCACTGCAACTGCGGCACTGTTCACCTTGTTGCTCGCCCGCATTTTGCGCAAGCGCACCACAAGTGCATTGCCAGGCTGGGACGCCTTTACCACAGTGTTCAGCCTTTGGGCCACTTGGTTGATGGTCAACAACCACCATGCCAACTGGGCTTACTGGATCGCCATCGATGCTGCCGCCGTTTACCTCTACGCAAAGCGCGGCCTTCCAATGGGGGCCGCGCTCTACGCCATCTATCTCGCGATGGCCATTATGGGTTGGTTTAACGGGTAAGTCCCATCAACGGATGATGAACTTTACTGGGATGGTGTACTGAACACTCACCGGCTTGCCCTGCTGTCGTCCAGGCTCAAAGTCCGGCAGCGAACTCACCACGCGAAGGGCTTCAGCATCCAGTCGAGGGTCCACCGGGCGAAGCACCCTGCCCTCTCTCACCTTGCCGTCCTTTCCTACAACAAAGTAGACGAAAACCGTACCCTGGATTCCCGCATCTTTGGCGATGGGAGGGTACTTGGTGTTGGAGCTCACGTATTTGATGATCTCCAACTGGGTGCATTGGTCACGCTCGGTGCCCGTCTTGCTTTTGCAAGGGCCAAAGCCAGGCATGTCCTCTACAATCATGAAGGGAATGTCTTCTTCTTCCACTTCCTCTTCTTCGACCTCGATGATTTCGATTTCAGTGTCCTCGTCGATTTCGATGTCCTCAATGACAAGCTCCTCTTCGATTTCTTCTTCGTCATCCACGATTTCAATCACCGTCGTCTGTTGCGGAGGTGGTGGTGGAGGGGGAGGGGGAATCACATTCACTGGGATGACCTCGTCCTCGAGGAGGTCGACCTCAAAATCGAGGGCCCGAATGATGTTTACATCGTAGCTGGTCCATGCCAGAGCGGCGAGGAGCAGAGAGAGCACCGAAACAAATCCGATGGACCTCCAGGTCCCCCGTTTGTTTTCGAGATCAGCTTGTGGTGTCTTGCGTGGCTGCATGAAAGGAGGTGTTGCTGGGCCTTGCTTTTCGAAGGGCCAAATTAATCAAAGGGGTTTCTTACCAATAGGCCACATCAAATACAATGCCCGAAATGCGAAACCGGAAATGCACAGCCCCAAGAAATCTGCTGCCAAATCCCAAGGATCACTGCCCCTACCGGGGAATACAAGCCCTTGGGCTGCTTCTAAAATTCCCGCCAAAATCATGCCTCCAGCGATGACCCACCACCATGCATGGCGGCAAGCGGCACCTGCACCACCACCTTTTCGGAGCGCAATTAGGGCAGAAGTTCCAAAAACAGCGAAGAGTCCCGCATGCAACACGGTGTCCAAGCGCCAATTCATCCACCAGTCGTGTGCGCCCAATTCACCACCCGGCATGGCATGCAAAGCCACCACCGCCAAACCCAAAAAAACCGTGGGAAAGGCGCGGCGCCATCGGGCTTGACTTCGGGTTTCAGCCGACCTCCGCGGCATAAGCCTCGGCCGTCAACAAGTGGCCCATGTTAGGTTCCCCTTGCAGTTTGATCTTAACGACCCAACCTGCGCCGTAGGGATCCTCATTGATCAAGGCGGGATTGTCTTCGAGTTCGGCGTTCAGCTCCATCACCGTTCCTGCGATGGGCATAAACATATCGCTGACCGTTTTCACGGCTTCAATCGTTCCAAAAACGGCGTCCACATCCAAGGTTTCATCCTCGGTTTCAACTTCGACAAAGACGATGTCGCCCAATTCTGATTGGGCAAAATCCGTGATGCCCACAGTGGCCACGTCACCCTCGACGCGCACCCATTCGTGGTCCTTGGAATAGCGGAGTTCCTGAGGGATGTTCATGGCCGCAATGTAAAACAGCCGCGCATCTCTTGCGGGATTTATTGCGTGAGATTGAAGCGCAGCGCAATGCCGCTTTTCACGTTGGTTGTAGCAAAGCTGGTCGACACCTTGGGACGGGTCAGCTGCTCGTCAAAGAAGGCCTGCAGGATCAATTTCCTCGAAACCTCCAAGTCTGCACTGAATTTGATGCTGGCCACTTTTTGACCTGCAGTCACCTGGTTCTCTCGGTTGTCCACTCCTGCAGGACCACCTGCCGTCGGGGCAAATGGATCCAACTTTCGGATGATGGTGGCATTGTCCCTGACGGTAATGTCGAGCCTCAGCACCACGTCGGTTTCCTTCAGCATCTGAATGGGAAGCTTGCCACGTGTGCGCAAGAACGGGTTGGGCACATTGGCGATGCGGTACCCGGTTCCAATCACAAGGGCGCTGCTCTTGGTCTCAGTGATCTGGTTGTTGGTCAATCCGAAGTTGATGGTCCGGTCACGCCGCATTTCCACCTTGATCTGAGGCTCATTCTTGCCGCGCGCCTTCAGCGTGATGTCAACACCAATGAGGGGCGACATTTGCTCGGAAATGGTCACCTGATTGTATTGACGCTCATTGACCCAGTTGCCGACGACGTCGCCCGTCGAGGGCAGACCGATGTCGTTCTGCTCGTAGCTCAGGTTGGTCACGTAAGAAGTCGACATCGTGGACCTGTAACTGTGGTTCAATGTGAAGCGCTTTATCCGGTTCTTGAACAGGTTTCCTTTTGACAACCCGTCATAGCTCACCCTCCAGTTCGGAGCAAGCTTGGTCTTGAACGGGTCCAGCGCCACCTGGTCCGATTCTTGGCCTGTGTATGCGGCGATGAATGCGGGAATGGTCACCGCTGCATTCGTAGGGCCCCATCCGGAATAGTAGCCCGTAGGCTCGCTGTCGGGCAGGTTGTAGCTCGACGCATTGAGCCGTTCACTCATGTCGAGCCTGGCCAACTTGAAGTTCCGCCACGTCTCGCTATCGAACGTCTCGTCGTCCTCCACAAAGGCTGTACCCCACGTCATGATCGTAGAGGTAAAGTTTCCCCCGTCTTGGGGCGATTCGAATTGCCAGTCGCCCAACGCATCGTCAAACCGGAAGAAACTCTGTTGGTTGCGGCTCTCGGTCCTGCTCGCATCCAGGTCAATTTTCAAATCGTCAATCGGCTCGAGCTGGGCGCGCAAATTGAGCGTAGCTGTGTAGTTCTCCTGATACGTTTGGTTTTGGTTGGGATTCGCAGACAACCAACCTCGGTCAGCCGCATCCAATGCGAAATCTCCAGTCCGATTTCCCTGAAGGTCGGTGTTCTGGTGTCCCACAAGGAAGGGAAGTCCAGGTGACTCGAGTGCTTCATCAAAACCGGCGTAGCGCGCCTTGCGGTCTACTGAGAGTCCCGGCAACAGCAACCCTTCGTTCCGAGAGTAACTCATGTTCACGCTCTTCACAGACATCATGGCCTTGAGCACAAAAGAAATGGGGTCGATGTACAACGGGGGCTTCTCGTCGTCATCGAAGTTGCCGAAGCCATCGCGGTCCTCGTTCTCCACCTCCTTCTTTTTCTTTTCCAGCTTCTTCATGGCCTCGCGCTTGCGCTTGCCAGAATTGATGTCCTTTAAGAATGGCACCTTGTCATAAAGCGTCTTCAAGCTGGCCTGGGCGTTCAGCGTGATGTCTCGGCTGTTCTGAATGGTGTGGCCCAGTGAATCCTGTGAGAATGGTGCACGGTCCCAACGGTAGGTGCCCTTGTAGCGCAAATCTGCCGACGTAAAGTCAAGGAGCGGGAACTTGTCCAGTGGCAACTTGTAGCTCGCCGTCACGGTGTGGTCGTAGGCCGTCACCTCACCAAAGTTTTCAATGTTGGTCAGGACCGTATCGCGGTACTGCGCATAGCTCTCGGCATTGTTCCGGTCGATCACACCAATGGGCTCACCCACCAATGCCGTGGCACGGCCATTGTAGTCCAATCGCAAGCTCTTGGTAGGGTCCCATTTGACCACATAGTCGCGGTTCCAATTCCATTGCTTCAACACCTGGGTGCTCACCAGAACGCCGGTTTCAATGCCCAAAAGCTCCGCGGTGTTGTTGCGCACCCTGCTGGCCTCATAGGTCCTGTCCATGGACATGTTGACCGAGACCTGCTTCAAACCAGTGTAGAAATTGAAGTCTGTCAACCAGCGAATGGCCTTGGAACGGCCCATCCATGCAAACGGCTTCACTTCCTTTGGACGGTTGGTGAAGTCATACCGAAGTCCCCCTCTGTAATTGCGGCGCAGGTTGAATTCGGTGTTGATGTCGCGCTGGTAGTTTTCGGTGTAGGCGAAGTTGGCACTGAGGTTTCCTGGGTCCAGGAATCCAAAGAAACCGCTGCTTTTGTTGCCCCCTCCTCCACGCGAGGCCATACCTGCCGCTCCCCGCTGCGCTGCAAGCTCACGCTGCTGGGTCACTTCATCAGCTCCTTCCAAGCGCTTCGCAGTCTCTGCCTCCTTGTCTTTTTTGGATTTCTTGTCCTTGTTTTTTTCCCGGCCACCGAGCTGAGGATCAATCTTGATGTTGGAGAAATTGATGCTTCGAATCCGGTTAATCTGCTGGGATTTTTTCTGACGTGAAGGCGACAAGCCGGCATCGGCAATCTCAACGTCAGGAGAAAGCGGATCAAATTGTGGGGTGGACACCGTTTCGCTGTAACCCAGGTAGAGCGGCAACTGCACCCCGAGGAAGTCCGGTAGGAATTTGCCCAACTGCAACGTCGTGTTGGCATCGACTCCTTGAACGGTTTCCCTCTGACGCTCCTGCACCCTCTGCTCCAATCCTCCCCATCCTGGAGTGGACATGTTGGCCGCGACGCTGAGGTTTCCAAGGTCACTCAGAGTCGCCTGCAGTTGTGCCGTAGCTGCCCATCCACCTTCTTCGTTGAATTCAGACAAACGGAGCTCATTGGCCCACACAATGGCGCATTTCTCCTGCCCATCATCGTCTGCAGCAAACGGATTGGTGTCCTTGTCGGAGTTGCGAACTCCGATCATCACCGTGACCACATTGGCCAAGTTGGGGTTACCGCGCACCGCAAAGCGGACATTTCCTTCCAAGCGCTCATACTCTTGGAACAACGGGTAGCCCACCGGCCTGGAAACCTTCAATGTTTGGAGGTCCTGAAACCTCAGGTCAATCTCATTGGCTTGCGGCCAGATCTCCGTTTTCTCAGAAGTGCCCCAAGGGGTGACTTGCAACGGAATCTCGTACTCGTAGTAATTGTCTACGAAGTCAGAACCCAAGCGAATGAAACAGGTCAGGTCATCTGACTCCAGCGGCTCATCCAACCGCGCTGCCTCGGCGTGCACGAACATCCGGAGGCGCTTGTACATCCGCATGTCGAAGTTGATGTTGCGGTAGGCTGCCCGCGCATCTCCATCTTCCAGTCCACACACCTCCAACTGCAGCGACTGCTCGTTGAGTTGTGCCTGGTTCGCTGTCGCCACATTGATCTCACGCAAAATGCCGGGAGGCGTGACATAATTGACCGGCTGGCGGTAGCCATTCTCTTCAATGTTCACCGCGCTGATCGCAAACTGGGTGTCCGAAGGGTCATCTGGTTCGACCTCTTGGGGACCGGCGAGGCTCTCTTCAAACTTTCTCCATTCACCACGGATCAATTCCAAGCGCGCAAACCTCAGCGTTACAGGCTGCCTCCATCCCTTCATGAAAATCCGCATAAACCGGATGCTCCTGAAGTCGCTGATGCCTCCTACCCGCGCCTCGAAGTCCCGAATGGGCACTTTGAACTGTAGCCACTTCACCTGACGCGTATCACCGTTGGGCATCGTCTTGTCTGCCACCAACACGTCTGACAGGTAATTCCGTCCGATGTTGGCCTCGTTCAATTCGCCAGGACGCAATGGAACCTTGTACTGGAAATAACTCTCAATAGAACTCAGGGTCAAGTCCTCATTGAGGTCCTCCGTGTTGGGCAAGGTGGTAGAAGCGATGGGATAACCCGAAGGCTGTGCCGTGCTGCTGTTGCCTTCATAACCGTTAAAGAAGCGGTAACGCTCGAGTACATTCTCGTCATTGGCCTGGGCCACGGGGTCACGGAAATAACGGAAGTCGTCGGCAGAAGGGTCTTGTGCGATTTGAGCGTAGGCATCGGGATCGAGCGCAGTCTGCAAGCCCGACAACCAGTCCGAGAAAAACGCCTGCTCCTCTTCGGAGTTCAACCCGTCGAGGCCCACGTCTTGCTGGCTGTAATCTCCTGTAGAGTTGTCAAACGCATTGACCACATTGAAGGTGGATGGATCGGCCACCACACCCCAGTTTGATTCTACCACTGGCGCAGGTTGATTGGCAGAAGGCAGTCCGTTCTCAAAGGCCAACTGTCCATCGTTGAGCAAGTCCTCACTCACTGATCCCAGGTTCATGTAGAGCTCGCCCCCGGTGTCATTGGGGCTGTCGTCATTGAAGGGGTCCATCACCCAGAATTGGATATACTCCACGTTGGAAAGCTCAAAGTCCGTGGTCAACAAAGCCCGCTGAATGCCCCCCCACCGCTCTTCGGGAGCCTGCAATGAGCCGTCTTGGTTCAACCCGGGGACTGGTCCAAGTCCCTCGGCAGGGACGTAGTTGTATGGTCCTCGGACCGTGGGGTCAAAGGACAGGTCGAATGTGGGCAGGTTCTCTGGCGTACCCAACGGCAACTGCCTGTTGGGAAACACTTCCTTGTTTTCGACCAAGCGCATCAGGTGATTGGAGCGTACATCCAAATCCACCTGCCCGTCTTGCAAACCTCCACCGAAGAAACTGGGGTCAATGGTGTACCAGTTCAGACGGGCGCGGTTGTAGTTGAACAAGAGGCTGTCCTCGACGTCCGCTTCCGGAAAGAGGCTGGGCTGAAGTTTGGGTGTACTGGCCAAACTCCACTGCGTCCAAGAGCGGATGTCAATCGCACTCTGTGAGCCCTCGAAGTCATCGATGTAGGCGTTGCCCTCCTTGCCCACCGCCCTGCTGTGTCCAGGAATCAAGTATGCGGCTTCTGCACTGAGGTTGATGTTGGACGGGGCGGATGCTTTGATGAAAGGCAGCTTGTCAATCATGTCCGTCAGAAACTGACTGGAGCGGGAATACGTGAAGTCCGCCCCCATGATGGTGTTGTTGACGGGCTCATCGCCAATGTTGACCTTTTGGGTCAAGGGCCTTTCTCTCAAGTTCAAGAACGTCGCCCCCATGGCCAGGTCCTGACTGGGCGAGTAATCGAAACGCGTTCCAATCATCGTTTTGGTCTGGATGTTGAAGAGGCTGTTGCTTTCCAAGGAGACCCGGATGGGCTGGCCACTTTCCAGCAATCCGTCGTTGATGATGCGCACCCTACCGAGGTTGTAATCCACGGTATAGTCTTGGTTTTCAATAAGTCGGGCACCTCCAGAGGTCACCGTCACCGACCCTTCCGGAATGTTGAGCGCATTCAACATGATCTCCGAGCTCACTTGGCTCTGGTACTGTCCCTTGATCCGAAACCGGTTCAACGAGGGGATCTGCTGTGCCGCTGTCTTTGTGCTGTCATACAGCGGCTGAAAGACGATGGTCTGAATCAACGACTGGGCCAAATCAGGGTCAGAAACCCGCGACTCGATTTGATCGCGCAATGATTTTCCAAACGGCTCAACCGAAGGCAGAAACACCCTTCCATTTTGGCTGTTCATGGTGCCTCCTTGGGTAGCCGCATTGTCCACAAAGTCGTAGACACCGTCAGGCTGCAGCTGCCCATTGATGTCGATCCGGTCCATTCCGAGAACCTGAATCAGCAGTTCACCTTCCAGCGGCGCCCGAGGAATGTAATTGAGGTCCACACCGGTAGAGGGGTCGTTGTACCAAACGCCAATCCGGAAGTCCTCTGAACTCAGACCAAAGGCTCCCAATGAGTAAACGTTTTTCATCATCAGGTCCCACAACGGAGCAACATCGCCGTTCTCTAAGCTGACCCGCGTCACAGAACTCTTGAGCATCTTCAGCACCAAGGCACCCGGTGCGGCATAACCGTCTTGGCTCAGGGTACCCACTTGGTAGGTTTCCCCATTCAAGGTGTACTCGTAGGCTACCGCCAAAACCTCGGCATTGTTGAGGGACTGACGCAGGCTGATGAAGCCCAATCGATCATTGTAGGTGAACTCTGTTGGTGCCAAACGACGGGCATTTCCCACACGCTCGTAGTGAATGCCCTGGTCGTAGATCGGGCTTCCGTCCGTCCCCACATAGGAGGCAATCGCTGCACCCGCGCC
>Ga0206125_10000648_pt1 | contig 43767 bp, 56 predicted proteins | sample Helgoland_Spring_4_FD_148598 | JGI IMG/M metagenome (GOLD analysis project Ga0206125, IMG submission 148598) | Pelagic subsurface seawater microbial communities from Kabeltonne, Helgoland, North Sea - Helgoland_Spring_Bloom_20160331_1 | ecosystem: Environmental > Aquatic > Marine > Epipelagic ... | reverse complement strand
CTCTGCGGAGGTTACCTTAACGGGGTATCGTGCAGGACTAGCCTCAAAGAAAAAGCTGTGCGATACGTAAGGGTTGTATCTGACTTTCTTGGTCGGGGTTTTCTTGGGCTGATCAACTCTATCTCCGATTATAAACGCGTGAACGTTTTTTCTCTTTTGTTCTAAGACTCTTCTGCGTCCAGCCTCCGACACTTTAAAAGAAGCGTTGTCTAAGAAGATGTGTTGAACGTGATCAGTGACGCGCCACCCTTTGCCCGCCACCCAAGATTGGACAGACAGACATTTCTTATTGAGGTTGCGGTAAACTCTTACCCGATCTTGACGCTTGTTGTGCTGTTTTTCTTTAACCATAATGTTCTTACTACTAGTGGGTGATTGTTGCATGACGGGAGCATTCGCTTGAACGTTTCCCAGTCTGGTTTAGGGGAGCTAAGATTCTCCCAGGCTTTTTTTCTTTCTTCTGGTGTCATGGTAACTAATATAAACTATCCACTGGTTAAGTCAAGCGAATTTTTAAAAAACTTTAAAAAAACTTCACTTACGTAAGTCGTTCTATATCAAGCACTTACGACGCGGGGTCGGCCCCCGCCGCGTAAGTCGTTGACTACCAGCGACTTAGGGAACTCTAGCCGATCCCTAAGTCATTGAAGCTCAAGCACTTATGAGATCAGTTTGTCAAACTGCGCTTGCGAGCATTTACCGTCAAAGATTTTTGGTATGCTAAAGCCAACCCTGCCATTTACAACGGTATTGATAGGGGTGCGCTTAGAGCCGTCATAGACTTGAGCTTTTTTGGTTTTAGGGTCGTAGAAGCCGAATTTTTTATTGTAGTTCATTTTAGTCGTCTGTTTTTTTGTGTTTGTTTTTGCGATTGTATTTTGAGCGATCACGAAAGGGGCGGGTAGGCATTAAGCCTAACCCTTTTCTGATTGTCTTTTCTAACTCCCGAAGATTAATTCTTGGAGAAAACTTTTTTGCCATAGCCGAGAGTCTTGTTGAGGTGAGAGAGTTTCGAGGCTAGTGTCGAAGCGTAAGAACTCGTCTTGCAAGTCTTCGTCGCTGTGGGGCATTTCGCCGTATTCTGATTTTTGGTTTTTAATTTCATAGATTTTTTTTATTAGTTGGTATCTTTCTGATTTAGTCATGGTTTGCTGTTATTATAAGGAATAGAAGGATTGAGATTATTATTATCATTAGCCTATAACAAAACCCGTTTCGTCCTTCTTGGCAAGTCCTTTTTGCAGTAAGCCAACGATTTTGTTTTTACCATCTAAAAAGCGTAAGTCTGTTTCGTCGCCGTTGACAACGTCAAGATCAAGCCAAGATTTCGGAAACTCATTGCGAAACACTGCGGCAATGTTACCACCCATTTCAGCGATCATTGAAACTTTCACGTCGTTGCATTCGCTGCGTGAAAACGTCAAGTGGTAGTTGCTAGGCATTTCGCCTTTTAGGTAAGCGACCATCCGAGGAAAGCTTTTGGTGTAGTCGTAGAATTGCACATCGGGATACATCTCTAGAAGCGAAAGCTTTTTTCCGTGTGATTCCACTTTGATATTTTCCCAAGGCAAGTCACTTGTTAAGTTGAGACGGAAGCAAGGTTTCATCCCTTTCTTGCCCGCAAGCTTTATTGCGTTGCCAATCTCTTTAGCTAGTTGCCAAGTAAAAGCAGTTCGATCAGCAAAGAATTTTTGCGTCTTTGCAATTCGTGCGCTTTGAACATTACCCATTGCGCCGCGTCCAGCGGTGTTGAGACAAGCCGCCGCACATCCAGCCGAGGCATGGGCGCAAACATTTTTTCCGCTTAGATTAAAAGGCGCAAGGTGAAGACCAAAAGTGATCCAGCCAAGTTTTTCGCCTTTGATGGTTTTTGCGTTTCCGCTATTTAGTAGTTTACTCATAGGTGTTACAGTATGTTCTATCACAACCCTAAGTCAAGCGATATTCAAAATAAATTAAAAAAACCTTTTTAAAAAAACCTAAAGAAAAGACTTGACAAGCCCAGCGACCAGCGCGTAAAAAGAGTTGCGTAAGTCGTTGACTATCAAGCACTTACGACGCGGGGGCGGCCCTGGCCGCGTAAGTCGTTGACTGTCAAGCACTTACGAATGTCAAGCAGAAAAAAAAAGCCCCACCCCGAAGGGTGAGGCGGCAACCGTTAGGAAGCGTTAAGGACTAGCTCGCCATCGACGGGCTTCGCGTGAGCCGCGAAGGTGTCAAGCACAGAGTAAAGCTGGCTTGAGCGGTTCGCGGTGTTGAGCGTGTTGCCGCGCCACACGTTGGTAAACGCGTTTTGAAGCGACCACAGATCACGAGACTCGAAGTTCTCATGTTCGGGAGCGTGCCACTGCTTGAGGATGTCAGCAATTTGAGTTTTGCCACACGCGCCAGCTTGGAAGCCGCGCAAGATAAGATCGTGAGCTACACGATCATCAATGCCGCAAGACTTGTAAGAGTCGATACGATTGTCAGTCGTAGTCCAAGATTCCATAAGCTGACCAATGGCACGCGCAATGATTTGCGGCAAGTCGCGCATGATGTTGGTAGTGTGACGGCGACCAAGCACGATCTCGTTAGAGAAGATCAAGTTGGAACAAACGAAAGGCGCATCACCAGCAGAGATGCCAGCGCGGAAAGCCTTGTCGTGAGAGTTGCGTAGGCACATGACTGTGCCGACCTCGTCGCCGTGTTTGCGACCTACACCCTTGACTTGGAACAAGCCAAAGTAGCGTTGACCATAACGATGCAAAGCGTGGTGTTCGTTAACGATCTCAAGATCGGTGTTGCCGACAGACTCGCGGAACTGGCTCACCAACGCATCGTGAGCAACTGGATGCCAGCGTTCGGAAGGTTCGGGCGTAGAGACAGCTTGGACTTCGGCGAAGTCGCACTGCTTAGATTCGCACACGTTAAGGCGAAGGAGTTCTTGATTTGCGGGGTGTGTAGTTTCGATGTTCATAGTATTAACTTTATCTTAGGTTATTATTTAATTGTGAGATTACATCATAAGAAAAAATTTGCGGTCTGTCAAGCTAATCGCAAAAAAAAAGAAAGAAAAAAGAAAAAAGTTTTCCTCTTATATGCTTGACAAGCTCACCTAGAGACCCGTAAAAAAAGTTGCGTAAGTCGTTGATTACCAAGGACTTACGACGCGGGGGCGGCCCCAGCCCCGCAAGTCGTTGACTAGCAGGGACTTACGCGATCCTACCAGATTGTCGATTCGATCTCTTGTCTATACTCTTGGTTTACCTCAATGTATTGTTTGAGATCTTCCAAGGTTTTAAACCTGGATAGTTTTTCTTCGTTCTCCATGCACTCTACAACAAAGTCTCCTCCGACCTCGTAATGCTTGTAAGCGTATTTATCTATTTCTTCTAGTGTCATACTATAGTTCCTCCCATCCTTGTGATTTGCACATTAGTGTTGTCAGTTTTCCTTCGTGGTCGATAATCTTAACAACGTCACCAACACTTGTAGAGTAAAAAGTTTCCTTGTCTGAGCAGTTCTCCCACAAAGCCAAAAGAATTTTTTCGTGCGTTTTAGTTATAAGTTCAATCGGTGCGTTGGTTACGTGAAACAAAAGTTCAGCAAGCTTCTTAGGATCATCAGGATAATCAATGTGATCAGTGCGGAGCTTGACAGAGAACACGCATTTGCGAGCGACTTCCCATTTCTGAACAAAAGGTTCATCTTCGGAGCGGTGTAGTGATAGGTTTATTGTTTGCATAGTTAGTAGTATGGTTATTTTTGTTAGGTTGTCAAGCAACAAAGTGTTCTTTATATTTTAGCTCATCATACAGATTTTTTAGTTTGGTTTAAAAGTTAAGCCGCCTCGCCCTAACCACAAGACGAGACGGCAACACACACTAACCAATAAAGTTTACAGTAGAGCCGCACGAAATTTTCTTTACCTTTTCGGGGCGGCAAGATACCCAACCCTTTTTGTTTCGGTCGAACACAGAAACATAAGGGGAGTCGGATAGTTTGTTTTCGCCTCCGCTAATGTAACGTAAGTCTTTTTCTCGTGCGTTTACAACACGTAACTTTCCGTCGTTCTTCTCGAAGGCAAGGCTGAAGTATTTACCCTTGGTTTGGGCAATGAGGTTTTGGAGTTGGTCTTTAGTCATAGGTGTGTTTTGTGCTTTAGTGAAGCGGCGGATTATTTTTTTTAGTATGTTCATAGTCTTATCATTATACCTTTTCATTCCAGCGAGTCAAGGTATAAACTTTATGAAATTTGTCTCGAAGCTTACTTAATGCGGCTTCTTGTTGTTTACTCGTGGCGTGTAAATTCGGATATTTTTTACCATGAACAGTTCTAAGTTTTTCTTGATAGCTTTGCTCGTCGCGTATCTTGCAAGAGATTGCGTCTCGGACAGAGCGAGCTTCAAGTTCTGAAAGTTCAAGTGTGATTGGGCGTGGTGTTAGGTTATTAATCATAATGGTTATTTAGTGTGGTTGTAGAAAGTGAAACCCCAGAGCAGTGGCAACTCCCGCTTCGCTGTGTCCTGCCGCGAATCCAGTTGACTTGGGAACGTCCTTTTAAGACATACGTGATCCAAGTGAGGTTAAATGTTAAAGAACGATGATGTTTTACATTATGCCACGTTTTGGGCGTATGTCAAATGTTTTCTTTATGTTTTTTTGTTTGGTTATCGCAGGATCATTACCCCATTTCCTTCACATTTGCATTCGTAGTTAGGTTCGTCAAGCTCTTGGCAAGGCTCACACATTTTTATTTCAAAGTCTGTTTGGTTGCCATCTTCATATTCACCTGCAAACATATATCCCTCGTCTTGGTATTCGGCTTTGACTTTAAAGCCGCGCTTAACCAATTCATCGAAGATAGGAAAAATAGCATTCCAAGCAGTAGCAAAAGTTAAATTGATGTTTATGTCGTCTTCATATTCCACAAACATATCAGTCACATCCCACTTACTGCCCCAATTCGTTATATTCCAATTATACCAATTATCTTCTTCGGCTGCAGGTCTTGGTATAATAGCGTTGCATAAGCTGTTGTTGTTTTCAATAGCTCTCGAAACCAGAGCGCTGAACTCTTTGATTTGTTCTTTAGATCCTTCTACGTTTAATGTTGTGTGACACCAGTTTGGCATAGTATTTTTTGGTTTGGTTTTATTGTTGATTAAGCTTATACAATAGACGTTTTGAATCGGTTGTCAAGCAAATCCGAAACAAATTAGCGCCAAATGAAATCGAACGCAAATCAAACGCAAATACAGTGCAAATAGCGTAAATACCTAATACTCAAAAGCTTAGGTTATTTCCATTCTGGAAACATCTGTAAGTCGTTGCCTACCAAGGACTTACGCGCGCGGGGCGGCCCTGGCTCCGTAAGTCGTTGACTGTCAAGGACTTATGAGTTCCTCTTCTCTCTCTTCGCGGACTAGGGCGAAGACCTCGGCTACGGTCTTTACCTCACCCGTGTCGCGGTTGGTGAGAGTCTCCTTGTCGCCACAAGGCTCGCAGAACTCAAGCCAGTCGCCACCGAGAACGAGGGTGTTAGTCCCGCCCATAGGGCGGCGGGTGTCGCAGAAAAAGCAATGATTAGCCATAATTTTTGTGTGGTTAGGGGTTACGGGTTAGGGATTAGCGAAAGTCGCCGCTTGCCATAAGCTCGCGCTCCAGCATGGCTTCGTGCGCCATAGCCTCGGCGCTTTCACGCTCCTGTTGCTCGCGCAACATATCGGCTTCGAACTCAGCGAAGTCAGCCTCGGACATATTAGCCCAAGGGTCAAAAGAAGAATCAGAGAAGGAATCAGTAGTAGTAGTCATAATTAAAACAATAAGAATTTTGGTGAGGTTGTCAAGCGATTTTGAAAAAAAAGATTATTAATCTTTGTCATAAAGATCAATGTCGCGAGATGCAACTATGATCTGCGCGTCGAGCTTGGATAGCTGACGGTCGTGAAATTCAACCGCGCTACGGTCGCCGTCGCGAAGAGCGGCTTGATACGCGTTAACGTGGTCGCGGTGGAGGAGATCTAATTCAGTAATAGTCATAGTATACAGGATAAGAATTTTGGTGCGGCTGTCAAGCGTTTTTGAAAAAAGATTAAAGTTTTTTTTGTTACGTAAGTCGTTGACTATCAAGGACTTGCGGCGGCGGGGCGGCCTCGGCCCCGTAAGTCGTTGACCTACAGGGACTTACGAAGCCTATAGAACCAGTTCCATCCCAAGGCTGCCAGCTAACCGAAAGAGTTTTTCAATCCAGCCTAGCTCATTACTAACGATATAAACTGAGCAAATTACAGTGATGCAAATCATCGAGGTTTTGTCTATTCTTATATTCATGATTTAGAGATTTTTGCTAACCTTTTTCCAGTAAGTTTCTAAGTTGGTTTGTTTTCGGTCATCCCTTGGATTATTAACACGCTTCCAAGCTGAGCCGCCGCCGTTCCATATAAACGCAAGATGTTTCGCGTTCGTTGTCTCACCATTACGTTCGATATATTTTCCGTAGTGGTGAAAGATTCCGATTGCGACCAAGTGAGAAGTCGAGCGGCTCTTCATTTGATCGTGAGTAAAGCTTGTGCCATAGATGCGATTATAGTCAGCCAACATGATTGGGCGAATTTGTAAACAACCTAAAGCTTTTTCGCTTTCGTTATAAGCAATCTCGTTTCCGTTAGACTCGACCTTCTCCAATGCAAGGAGAAGATCCGTCATGGTCGCACCATGCAATGCGGTTGAGACGAGGTGAATGGCGATCATGATCATGATACCATACGCAATTTTTATTAGAGTTAGCTTATTCATGTTATTATATAGCGAATGAAGAATCACGTTTAACAAGTTTAACGTTTTGAATGTTTCCTTTGATGAAGGAACGGATTGATCCACGCTTGCCAAGTTCGGCAAAAGCGTAAGTGATTAGGTAATTCTCGCTCTTTTCTACGTTAGCAAGATTGACGATATACTTTGCGACAACGCTATCCTTCTTACGTAGGTAAGTGAGTTCGGCATAGATCGGGCGATCTACAACACGGAGTGCGAGCATAACGGATTTTTGGATTAGGTTTAGTTTCATGTTTTCTTTTTTGTTTTTATTTACGTTTCAGAATTATATACTTACAGTATGTTTATTTTTGCTTGGCTGTCAATGACTTTACGAATATTTTTTCCATCAAATTGACTTTTTCCGCGCCGTAGATTAATCCCCAGCGAGTAGGTTCAATCTCGGGGCTAAGCTCGCGATTATGCACGTAGCTAGAATACGTTAGGTGGTCGATGGCTTCAGCAATTAATTTATCCGTGTTTTTCATTATGCTTACAGTATGACAGATTTTTCGGTGCGGTCAAATAAATAGCGAAGTTTTTTTAAAAAAAGTTAAAGTTTTTTTGTGTCGTAAGTCGTTGAATACCAAGCACTTACGCGGCCAGGGCCGCCCTGCGCCCGTAAGTCGTTGATAGTCAGCAACTTACGGGTGTCAAGCTTTTTATCAGAATTCCACGATTCCTTTTATCATCGCTTGGACATCCGCGCCTGTCAGATCGCAGTCAGCGTCGCCGCCTTGCCCGTCGTCGGCAAGGATAAGAATACGCCCAGCCAAAGCATCGGGATAAATCTTATCGATAAACCTAACGCCCACTCGCGTATCGTTAATGAGACCTTCGTCGTCAACGTATGCAACGTGCTTACCATCGGGAAAGCGCACACAGGTAAAGCAACGGCAATCAATCATGCGTTGGATATCTTCGAAGCCGTCAACCTCAACTCTTGAGATCGCGGGGAGAAAAGGGTCAATCAGTATTGCTTTTGTCATAATCGTTATTGGGTTAGTTTACTTCGAGAGGAGAAAGGTCGAGGATAGGCTCTTCGCAATCTTCGCGAGGAAGACGCTCTACGCCCTCACGCTCTAAGCATGAGTCAATGAAGTCAGACCATTCATAGTCTTGGCGGGCGATTGCTTCCCAGTATTGGCAGGAGAGGTCGTGTAGTTCGTGGTAGTTAATCATATGCTTACAGTATATTAAAGAAGTGGCAAGTCAAGCTTATCGCAAAGTTTTTTAAACCTTTTTAAAGAAAAGCATCGTGTAACGATCAGACCCGCGAGTGCGGATGTTGTTCGCGTGCTTAAAGCCTTGAGCGAGTAACTCATCTTTTTGACGCAAGACTTCGTCCGTGAGAATTGATGAGACTTTGATTGTTTTTTGTATTTCCATAGTGTGTAATTTTAATGTTTAGAGATTAGCGTTCTTCTGCTAACGCTTTGTTGATTTTCTTAATCCGAGCGAACAACTCTTTTTCATAGAGGTCGCGATCATGAATGATCGTAGAACCGCGAGTAACGCCGTTGATGGTTTCAGTGATGCGAGTTTCAGCTTTAGTATTCTTAATTTTTATCATACTTGCAGTATATAATTCTGAAACGTAAAAGTCAAGCTTATCGCAAAGTTTTTTAAGTTTTTTAAAGTTTTTTTTTGTGTCGTAAGTCGTTGAGTATCAAGCACTTACGCGCGCGGGTCGGCCTCGGCCGCGTAAGTCGTTGACTGTCAAGGACTTACGTCACTCGCGTTCGTAGCCGTCAAACCAGCCGTCACCGTGCGTGTCATCGCGGCGGCAATGGGCTTGCGCATCCTCAAGTGTCAAGCCTTTTTTGATTGTGCGGGGTGAACCGTTGAAGTAGAAGCGTATAATTTTGTAAGTTTCCATAATTGTTATTGCGTTAGAAAAGTTTACTCTGCCACCGTTTCGCAGGAGTGCAGCAGCTGTCGTCCACCAGCTCGTCGCCGAACCAGATCGCCCACTCGTCGCAAGGATTGGCGAAAGCGTAAGCTTCGGCGAGACCCTCACGGCATTTGGGGAAGTCGCGCACCTGCTCGCGCATTTCGCCTGTGCTAGAAAATTCGACTGTGGTGACTGTGTATGTGTTATTTTTAATCATACCTACAGTATAGGTGACTGAGTCGGGATGTCAAGCTTATCGCAAAGTTTTTTTAAGTTTATTTGCATTTTTATTAGATGTGTCGTAAGTGCCTGAGTATCAAGGACTTACGCGGCCAGGCCCGCCCCGCGCGCGTAAGTCGTTGGTATTCAACGACTTAGGTAACTCAGTTAGCGATGTGCCACGTCGCTTGCTGTATGTCCTGTGCCTCATCGTCTAACCGTAAGCCCGTTAGGACTGTGATGGTTGCGATGAGTGCGACGAGAATGACTGCGAAGATATCGAATGCTTTCATAATGTCTAACGGTTATTTGATTATGCCTACAGATGAGAGTTCCTCATCTCTGCGGCGCGCCGACCAGCAGCCTCGAGAAGGTCTAGGTAGAGGTCGCAATGCGAACCCTCAACGATGTCGAACATCGCATTGAGGAGTTCCTCGTGCTTGACACCCTCAGCCGCCCAGCGGATTGTTTCAGCAGCATCGGCTGCGTTGTTAATGATCATGGTTTGTTCGATTTCGTATCCGTTGTTCATAGTATTACTGGTTGGTTGGTTGGTTATTTGATTATGCCTACAGATAAGAGCAACTGAAGTTCCTCTTTGCTTATGCGTTGCAAGCCTCGGACTTCTAAGCAAGACTCCATGAAGTCAGCCCACTCGTAATCCATGTTGTCGAGGGCGTTCCAGTAGTCGCGAGATAGTTTTATTTGATCGTTCATGTTATACAGTATAGGTTAAGAGAGGTGGAAGTCAAGCTAATCGCAAAGTTTTTTAAACTTTTTTTAAGAAAAGCATCGTGTAACCATCGCGACCGCGAACGCGGATATTGTTGGCGTGTTTAAAGCCTTGAGCAATTAGCTCATCTTTTTGACGCAAGACTTCGTCGGTTAGGATTGATGAGACTTTAATTTCTTTTGTGATTTCCATAGTGTGTAAGGGTTAGAGGTTAGAGGTTAGAGGTTAGACTACTCGACGTTGTCGAGGCGGTTAAGAGATACTTCGATCTCGCCACCATCGTCATCGCGGACGATTGCGAAGCCGTTGAGTGAATCGATCTGTAAGATCTCAACCCATTGAGCGTTGTCGAGTGTAGCGGAGGTAGGTGTTTTATTTGTTATCATGTTATACAGTATGGTTATTTTTGTGCGATTGTCAAGCTTTTGGCAAAGTTTTTTTCCATTATCTCAACTTTTTTTTCGCCAAAGATTAAGGCGAGGCGGCTAGGTGTTTCACCTAGTAGGCGGTTGTGCGTGTAGTTGCACTGAGTTAGGTGGTCGATTGCTTCGGCGATTAGTTTTTCTGTGTTCTTCATTATGCCTTACAGTATATAGGCATGATCCCCAAAGTCAACCCCTAATCGAAAAAAAAATAAAATATTTTTCTGGGATACCCCTTGTGCCTACCGCCAGCCAGACCCCCACCCATTGTCAAAAAACGCGACCCAAGAGAACACAGAACAATCGGGGGGGAGAGTTTTTTCAATCTCCCAACACATTTTCACGATTGGAAACAACGGCGGAGCGTCCGCGCAAGTACCCCTCCCCCCTTTTTAGCAGAATCGAAGCATCTACTACATATCACACATATAAAAACCCAAAAAAAATCAAACCCTCTTTTTCTCAAACCTTAATGTACCGTCTCCTAGTATATTAAAATAACAAGCTTCGACTTTATTACCTTTGGAGAGATTCTCAAAAGGCGTGAGAACTTGCAGATTCCAAGGAACATGTAAACCACAAAAGTGAGGATGCACTAAAGGGAATATATGATCTACATGGTCATCTTGGGCGCTGGCATATATTTTTTTTATTTTTTCTTTATTAAAATCAGAAAGGTTTATTTTTTTTGTTTTGAGTTTTCTTGTTTGAGCCTTTTCGATGTAATAGCTTTTTTGTTTTTTGTAATGCTTTTTATTTGATTTGGAGGCTCTTAGTCTTTGTTCTTTAAGCCATTTATAAGACACCCATCTTTCTTTTGTTCCTCTGTATTTATAAAAAACTAAAGATTTATCGGGGTGTGGATCTCCCATTTTATATCTCACGGTCAATCTAAGCCCAACCTTTCCGCGATAGCGCTTGCCCCAAAAATAAGTTCGCCATCATCCGTCACCAGCGTGGGTACTGTGCGAATGTGATTTTGAGCAAAAAAATTGGGATCAACATCCATATCTTTAAATTCGACCTTTACCCCAGAACTTTCGATTCTGGCTTTTAATGTTTTACATGGAGCGCACCATGTTGCTGTTGCTAGTTTCATATTTTTTGTTTTTTCTTTTTTAGATTAAGAACGGTGTCCATTTCTTTCAACGTGAAAGATTTGTATTTCGATACCATTTCGTCAATAGCTTTTCTACATTTATATGGCGAAAGATTAAACCATTCGCCCATAAGCCTATGATCTTGTAAGTGTCGATGAACAAGAAATTCTAACCTTTTTGCTCTCCAGACACTGGAACATTTTTTTTTATAATGCACTCGAACCTTTGTGGGTTGATAAGTTTGCATTGATTTTGTTCTTAGTTTGAGGTTAATACTATGACCGATTTTACAAGGAGCGCTATTGTCTCCACTCATAACGTACACGTATGCTTGTGGCCTACGTCTAGAGTTTGCTTTTTTTGTTTGTTTTTTTAAAATCTCTTTTTTCATTAATATTTCAGTCTATTTTTTAAATTGGTGGACCCTGAGAATTACGATATCTCGACCTAACCATTATGAGTGGTTTGCTCTTCCTCTGAGCTAAGGGTCCTGTTGTAAAGTTTAAAGTGGTACTCCGAGCAGGACTCGAACCTGCGGCCCTCGGTTTAGAAAACCGATGCTCTATCCAGCTGAGCTATCGGAGCAATAATTTAAGCATTGCTTCATAAATACCATGAATTCATCATGAGTCATGTCGCCTTTTGCTTGATTTGCTTTTTTAGAAATGATTTGTAAATTTTCGATTGTATTGTCTCCACCCCTGGAGCGGGGAATAATATGATCAATTTGAAATTCTTCTGGTCTAGTCCAGTCGAGCAGTTTGCCCGTGTATCTGCAAATAATCTTAGTATTATGTTCTGTGATGTTATATTTTTCCGCTACTATTTTTATGTTTACCACTTTAGCCCTTTCTGTATCTGATTTATGTTTTTTGGCATAATCTTTTAGCCTTGAACGAACATTGGCATAAGCCTCTGATAATGTCAACGTTTTAGTTTCTCTTTTTTGTTTTTCTTTTGTTTCGTTTGTATTAAAGCGAGAGATGTTGCGTTGTAGCTTAACAATGTGCGGCGCAATCTTTTTCTTCCTTTCTCGAGATTTTTTTAGCTGTTTTTCGGGGTTTAAGTGCCAACAAACTGTGGAGGGCGAGCAGTCAAGTTTTTCCGCTATGTCTTTTTGGTTCAAACCTTTTGATTTTAGTTCTAGTATTTGTTCTTTCAACATTGTGGGTTAATATACGGCATTTTGGGGCTTTGTCAACGAAATACGAAAATAAAGATGAAAAAATACGTGATTTACTCGATGTTTTTTTGAGTTGAATTTTCTATTATGTAGTATGAACAAGTTACTACTCTTTTTACTGATCCCTTTCTCTCTTTTCGCTTCCCCAGAAACAGACGCCGTCAAAATACTATGTGAGAACGGAAACATGCAGCATGAAGTCGCCAGCGAAAAAACAATATACGCAAATAAGGGTGACCACATTCTATACAAGAACCTTACGCCAACTGATGGTATGCTTGTTATAACCCCAAGCGGAAAGTGCGAAAAATATAAAAAAAATATAATCTCTAATCGCGTTGTAGTAGCTATTATTAAAAGTTACTCTTAAATGGTACACCCTCTGAGACTTGAACTCAGAACCAATTGATTAAAAGTCAACTGCTCTACCGATTGAGCTAAGGATGCTTAAAATGGCTGCGAAGGTAGGGATCGAACCTACGACCAAGTGACCTTCTCGAGGCTGCTGGTCACCTGCTCTACCGCTGAGCTACTTCGCAAAAAAAAAATTTAAAAACAAACAACAAAACCTAAACCATTATTCAGAAGCCCCAAAACATTGAAGTCAATCCATTCTTCAGCTTCAAGCTGTGTCCATTCGTTTTGTTTCATAAAAAGATCGAGCATTAAGTCGTAGCCGTAAATCAGCAAACCATCTTGGCTATATCCCATAATTGCTTCGTCTAGGCCATCAAGTACAATGGCTTCGTCATCAAGTAGGTGTCGTATTTCTTCGATTATCATGATCTGTATACTACATCTAGGTGCGCCGTTGTCAAGGGTAAATGTATTTTACAATAGGAAAATTCCCTTTATGTTGCAAATAAAAATAATTTTCGAAAGAAATAAATATTATTACCACCAAACGGGTTTAATACTATAATTTCAGTGTAAAACAGTTATAATGGCCACGAAAAAATTATCAGAATTAAACGAGTCTTTTGCTTCAGACCCTAACGATTTCGCATTGTTAATCAATAAAGACTCCAGGACCGCAAAAAAGATATCAATCAAGAATCTAGTTAAAGTTGATAGCACAAATGTTCTTGATAAATACCGATTTGGTAGAAGTGATATCTCGGGGTTTAACTCTTCATCCATACAACTGTCTCAAGGCAATGCAGATAATGATTTTTTGTATTACACACCTGCGACCATAACTATAAGCGGATCAGACGCACCCGAAGTTTCTGGGCAATATGAATTTTATGGAATAAAAGACAATAACCTATACTGGCAAAACTCAAACAGCTTTATGATTAGTAGAGTTGATACAGATGGACATTGGGGCATAAGAAACGGGATTAACGGGGCTAATACCTTATACCTGATTTCTGGGCAAGAGTCTTACCCAAAATTTGGAAATATTGATTTGTTGGATGAAAATGGCCTATCTGCTTCAAAATCTGTAAATTTGCGCCACACAAAAACAAAAGAGAGTCCAGTAATTCTGAATAATCGTTTAGGGAAAATAGACAACTTATTTAAGGCTGATCCTAATTTACCTATCAACTTAAAAGAATACGCTAGCATAACCTACTTGGGTAGCCAAAATCTTTATTCATCCTATACTGGTGATTTGGGGGTGACATTTACACCAGAAACTGTTGAGTTGGGTTATTCAGATAATTTTGGGACACATAGCCCTGTTAGCTTTGTTAATGGTAATCGCCAAAACATTCCAGTCATATTTGAATATTCTTTGAATAGTTTTACAGTTAACAAGGTAACCGAAAAAATAAGCGGAAGCAGGGGTACTTGTTCTTTTGATCAAAATTTTTCAACAAACATAGTTGCAGCAACACCGATTACAAGAACAGGTGTAGCGGTTAATGGGGACGGAGATCTTTCTGAATTCAAGCCTACTGCACCACTTTTTAGCCTCGATATAGACGGCAACGGAAGCGTTACTTATGAAAAGGACGTAGTTCTATTAGAGAGATATTTTTCTGGTATCACGGGAGATGATTTAATTCAGGGTCTCAATCTTTCGCCAGGTTTAAATGCTAGAACAGGTTACCAAGAAATATCAGACTATATCGAAAGCGGTATTAATTTAAATGCTTTCGATATTAATGAAAACGGACATTTAGACCAGTCAGATATTGATTTAATTAAGTTCTACACGGTATCTGGGCGCGTCAATCCTTCAAATAGTATTGAAAAAAATACAATGACCAATGCGCAATTAAAGGATAATTTATTAAAACTTTTTTAGAAAATTAGATGCCAAATATATACGATACAGAAGAAGTAACGCTGGATGACATAATTTCTGGGGACGATCTTTTTATAGTAGACACAAGTGACACAACGATGTCTACTTCGGGGTCTAATAAGTTAGCGGAGTCAGATACCATTTCTGGGTCTTCTGTTGCGGCGATCGTAAGTGTATCAAATTTTCATATGACTTCCGCTTATGAGACAGGTAGTGTTTATATTCAATTTTACGACGAATCCAATTTTGAACGAGCCGAAATAAGAGACGAGGTAGGCAATACTCTTATAGATCCTGAACCGCCTTATAGTATTTCAGAAAGAACAAGAAACCTAGTTAGTGAAAATATAGATAATCTTAATCTCACTTACATAACAATAAGAAATCAGGATACGGCACTTAATTCGCTTCAAAGATTCATAGACCCCAAACACTTTGAATTTGATTCTTTGATACAGCCTATATCTCTTATTTTTTCAAACCTGTCTTCGTTACACGCTCACTTAACCACTCTTTACCGTAAAGACGACAATCCCTTTGCTATCGATGGTCTTAGTCTTAGCGAAGCATCTGCCGCCGCGATAAACGATATAAACAGTGTTTTTAATAGGTCGTTATCTGATAGTAGCTCCAACGGTCTTTTTGACCGTTTCGGTCCTTTTGATCTTGGGTCGTTAATTAGAATTGGTGAGTTTAACGACAACCAGGTAGGGCCAGCTGTGATCATTGATGAGTTTCCCGATCAAGTTCAGGCTATATATAATACAAACTATTTAATAGATACACGTTATAATTTTTTAGTAGATTGCATTAAAAAATCGGGACCAGATATAGGAACTGACGAGGTTAGGATATCAAACTCTGATGTTAATTATCACGTAGCTAAAGAAATAAAAGGAGACGCCTCAAACACCCTAATGAAGAATGGTAATATTTTTACTCAAACCACATTTATTAATAGAATAATGATGGATATTGGTAAAACTTCAGGGGCGGATCGCACAAACGCTTCCAATAATTATTTAAAAATAGCCGCCGTAGACATTGCTTTTGAAAAATCAAGCATAGATTACAACAATTTTAAATCTTCATACTTGGAAAACGATATTGTCGTTTCTACGTTGTCGGAATCTAACCCTTTTGATGAAGTTGTTAGTTTTTATTCTACTTCTTTCGATGCATATTCGACAATAACATACAAATCATATACTTCACAAAGATCTTTGATTGCTGATCATTTTTCTGAAACCCAACTAAATCAAAAATACCACTACGAAACAGCAAACAATGAAAGAATGGCTTATCTATCAGAAGATGGTAGATTTGAATTTGTGTATGCTACCACTGGAGGATCTAACCCAACAGTCCAAAGTATAACAGAGACTTTAGAATATGACGAAGATTTAACATTTAGCTTGGGTCACTACGAGCTCACCCTTTCAGGTCTAGATTATGGTATTGTTTATGGAATAGAATTTGACAATATAACCACCCCGTTCGACAATGTTAGAAAAATTTATAAAGTTGCAAACGAACCCGATGAAAACTTAGCTATTGAATTATTTTATGACACAGTTACAGATATACCTGAAAAATATGAATTTACTTTGTTAAACGAGGGAATCAACCAATCAGCGACATTAAGACTACAAACGACAGATTGGATTCAAAATACAGGTGGATTAACTAATCCTCCTTTTTCTTTCAGTAATATAAAATCTTTAAGAGCGCAAAGATATTTAAATGATGACGAAAACTTGAATTGGGTTTTAAGAAGTACAGATGTAAGAACAAATTTTCAAGCTAGCATGTCTTCCTCTATAACGAATCCTGGCGGCGGTTATAGACTTAATCTTGCGATAGATGATACCGAAAATTTAATTTTTGATATAGAGGCGGTTAGATCACTGGGTGATGATTGGGAACTTTTTGAAGCTTCTGTGGTTGGATCTTCAGAAACCATAACGCGCAGTTATCTCTTATCTGAGTTGGAAGGGTATCAGTTTTTTAGAATAAATACTTATTTTGCCGCTAACAAAAACAGATATTATTACCCAACAGAGGAACAAGGGGTTAATCCTATAGGTCTTGAAAGTGGGTGGGTAAACATTGATTCGTCGGCTCAAGAAAACGTTATAATAAAGCAATTAAACGGTGGGGCTTACTTAAAAAGTACAACCAAGAGTGGTTTATTTTTGGATTTCGAATTTGGTAATTTAGTTTCTGGCTCAACTTATTATGAATATATACCAGAGTATGTAAATTTTGAGGGCGATTCTAATACTTATTTACCGAAATTAGATTCAAATTTACAAACAAGCTTCGAAAGGTTCGGAAATGTTGATAATTTGGCAACTATACAGGCAACTGGCGAAACATACAATATTCTGACAACTTATGATATAAGCGGAGGATTTGGTGATGTTGATCTAACTACAGGTGTAACAACCACTTTAGAATTAACAGGTGACGCTATAAATTTCCAATCTTCAGGTATAAATATCTACATACCATCTGGCACAACTCTAACATAAAAATGAGCGAAGTAAACATAACCAAAAAAATATTAACCAGCGCGCAAAAACAATTACTAGTCGATATGGGTGTGGCGCACGCCGATCTTATCAACGATGAATATTACGAGCTGACACCTCATGAGGCTACGCTTTCTAACCCAATAACGATTGAGATGCCTAACGCGGAGAAGATTTTTAAGTTTCCAGATTTTAATAACTTGTCAGCCAGAAATGTAGAGATAGGTACTTCTACTGTCCCTGTAGTATCAAACACTTTTAGTAATTTGGTAGAGCTTCCTGCTTACAATGTTTATGGCAACTCAGAAAACTTTTCTGATAACCCTAATTATCTTCGCGGTGGTATTCTTACTATAAATAGTGAGCGCCCCATAATAAATGGCGGAGACCCGAATATGCACGCTTTAGCTGGAGCGTTTGCTTACGTTAAAAATATAATAAGCCCAGCTATACAATCAACTCCATTTGCAAGCAATTTATTCGGACAAAGCGTAACGCTCTCTCTAGGGCAAGGCGGTACCGACACGGTTCCTTGGCAGTTGACTCTGCTTACACCTCTAAACTCCCCAATCACGTACAATTGGCCTGATTCCTTTGGAGAATTAAATATGTATTTTTCCGTGAGCTCTGCGGCGTGGCAAAATCAACTAGGAAATACAAATCATCTAAGAAATTTTATGTATAAGGCTGTATTTAATACTCTTGGGTATGATGCGTATACGGGAGGCATTCTCAAAACATATAGATACGGCGCAAATTTCTCCCAAGGCAATCAAGTAACGTTTGCAAATGGCGCTGGGACAAGAAATTTTTGTACAAACTCTGCGGTTAAGAGTAAATACCAGAGTTTTTGTGGAATTGATGACGTGGTCGGCGCTCCGATGTCCAGGGGTAGAGATTGGTATTTTGCGGGCGGATACAACGCTGAAAATGTAACATGTTTTGATTTTTACTTCGTTCAAGAAATTGTCGGCGGACCACTAAACCAACCAGTTCCTCATCCAGCCCTGCACAGAGAAGTGCTTTCTTATAACGAATCAAATACTAAAGAAAACTTCTACCGAAGACAGAATATGACACAAGAGGGTTATCAAGCTCCAGGATATATTGTGACTAAAGAAGCGATGGCGATGATCGGTGTTGGGTTTAATGATGGAACGCTTAGTAATGGCCTTGATGATGTACGCATTTCCCACTATCACCCTGGTACCGACACCGTAGAAGAACTTAATTTAGAGTCAGATATCGATAACGATGTTGTTGAAATAAGAACATTCACTAAGGAAAAATATCTCATTCAACCCGCAGGCTCAACCGACTCAGTTGAAAAACATATATTATGTCATCCAAACATGAAACTACCTCACTCACAAGGATACGACATGTCTGTTAAGCAGGCATTGAGATATTTCGGCTTTGTCCCTTATGGAGACTTAAACAACATTGGCGTGGGTCAAAGTGTTTTGGAAGGTAAAAGAGCTGTTGTTGTGGAAGACGGGGAGGTTCAGGATTACGTAGCAAGCTGGAATGAAGCTGGCGGACGTACTAATTATAACTTCTATGTGAGTGCTAATAGAGCATTTGATCATCAAGACTTAGGCTTACGTGCACAAAAATATCAAGACGCTTTAGCTAAAAACTTCAACGCGGAAGCTGTTTGGGTTGATTTCTGTGTAGGAAGCAATCCTGTTGACTCAACAATAGAACAAGACACAAGCAGAGACGGTATCTCTGAACATCAGAGATATATACTGGTACGCAAAGAACGAGGTTAAAAACAAACTATAATATAATGAGTAATTATCAAACCGAGCAAATAATTTTTAAGATACCCAAGGGGGATTACCCTGGTATGGGATTCGTCGTACCAATAAAATCCAAGCACCGTGCTTCCTGGATACGGATAAGATATATTACTGGAGGGGGTGGCGTTTACGACGTATACAACACGGTGCGTGTTATAGGGGGATCTGTTAATGTGGAAAGAAAAGATCTTATTCCAAATCTTGGTTTGGGTAGCCCACATAATGATAATTTTGATCCAGTAGAACTTGACCAGCCAGCAGACGATTGGGAAGTCATTTTTGAGGCTACCCCGTTTGAACTAGAAATAGAAAGTTTTGGTAATTTAAAATTATATTTTCCCAACAACACAAAAAGACTCAGGCCCTTGGTAAGGCAGATAGTGGCAGAGTTTTGGGATGGTATTGGCGCTCTTATACCTAGAGAACATAGGATTTATTTTATTGATACGGTCGAGACTGCTGAAAATTTCGATCCAGGAATTAGTAAATTGCACCCAGGGGATTTTTCGGACGATGTTAAAAAGCTTGAATCTGGAGGCAGTGACGGCTTTGTGCTAACCGATGACATTCGGATAACTGTCGAAGCAATAGAGAACTACTTTGCAGAACCAGATTTAGAGCAAATCGTGCCGCGACATATATATACCTCGGATTATGGGATTGTAACTACTATTTCGTCCATACCAGATGTTAGTTTTGCCTTCATAAAGGAAGATCGCCCCGATGCTATTTACCATGAATTACTTCATGCGTTGCATTGTGATCCTACATCCAAAGGGCGAAGTCTTTGGGGTTCTGATGATATTGATTCTAATAAATCAGGCAAGGGCCTGGAACAATATAAGAGTTGGGCGGGAAACCCTGGATTAACATCAATAGCAGCACATGGTCCCCACTATTTGCCCGCAGGTCGAAGACAACCCGCTGGAGCGTGTCCTTTTGTATTTATTGATGGAATTCCTCATCCGCTTCCATATGGGTCATTATCTTATGCTATTGGTATTGTGCATTCGAGTGTGGAGGCCGCCGTGTTAGAGGAGCAAGGAGCAAGACTGGGCAACGGTAGGCTTGAACAGTTTGCGCCAGAAGCGGGCAAATATTTTGAAAACTGGCTATGCAATAATCTTTTTTATGAATTTTCAAAAGATTATTGGAAGACGATCCTACCTGAGCGCCTGGTAACAAGAGACACCAAACAAGAGTTTGCCAAAGCAAAACAAACAAAGTCTTATTTTTTATCTAGACTAATGCAATGGGGGTTTTTCGAGAAAGTTCAAAGAATATATGACAACGATACCCCTGCGCCATTGCCTATTCCAAGCTCGGTTGGGAGTCTTTACTCAGCTTTTGAGTCGTTTTATAGAGAAGAATACGATTTACCATATTCAGACAAAAATTCTTTAGAACAAACACTAGGCGATGTGATACTATTCAGGGGTGATTCCCTTGACCCTTCTGTTTCCGATAATTCCGCGACAAATGATGGCGCGTCAGAAACAAGCAATTATTTCGGTCATAACTCAAAAACAGTATTGGAATATGCTGGATTTCGTACTGTAAAAGATATTGTAACTGTCATGAATGGAGAGATTTTGAAAAAGGTGGAGTCGCGCGATCGCATTCCATATCTTAAAAGCGCTGAGCATAGAAAAGAAAGCCTTATAGTTTCAGAATTAAAATGCGAAGATTATGACGCTTTATACGGAAATACAAAGGATGATATTATTAGATCTTATTTCGGCGGCAGAAAAAGGCGTCAAAAAATTGAGGTGACAGACGATGACCCATTTTCGCCTCCTGGTAGTTCTTCCTGCGAAGATTACTATATAATTATAGACGACAAACCAAACGAAACATTTGCAAGTTACACATTTACAAGCAAATTTGATAACAGCCAAGCACCTATAGTAATCATATAAATTTAAAAAATGAGTAACGACTATCTAACAGATGACGAAGGGTTGATATTAAGCGAAGATGGCAGTGAAATATTCTTTGGTTTAACCTCTCCGCCCTCACAAGGAAACTACCTAACAGATGACGAAGGTCTCTTTTTAAACGAAGATGGTAGTGAAATATTCTTTGGTTTAGGTCTACCCTCTAATAGTGAAAGTTTGCATTTTATTAGGAATGAAATACATTCGTGTGAAAATATCACGCAACTTAACTCTGGAAATTTTGTAGAGAGAATATTTGATTTTTCGTCAGTTTATACAACAGGTAATTCTCAAAATTATCACATGTATATACATGCAATGCAAGAGTACAACAGAAAGCTTGATAATTTCGGTGGAGAAATAACAGGGCCAGTTGACGCTGGTTTTAGACCTATAGATTTTTTAGCCTTCTTCGGTGATATACCAACTTCTGGACTTGTTGATTTCTTGCAGTCACAAGATAACAATTTGATCCTACAACAAAATTCATTCAAACTAATACTAGAGCAAGACATTTAGTGTAATATATATTATGCCAGAAGCAGAAAAATTTAAAACATTAGGGGTAGGTAACGGATTTCCGTATTGCTTAGAAAAAGTAGACTTAACTATAAGCGACGAAGGTAGGCCTTACGACTATTGGACTACACTCGGAGGGACCAAGAAAGGCAGCTCGCCAACTGATTCGGAAATTGCATTGTCGTTAACTAATGCCGTAAAGCTGCACTGGAATTTCAATGGGGTTACTGGCTCATATAATGCGGGCAGTGCCACGATCATTTTAAATATAGATGACCCAGTAGACCCGCCGTATATTGAATTAACTCCTATTGATCTAGGTCAGCCAAAAGACAGGATTACAAAATGGAGCGCAGCTCAAGGAGCCGCTGAGATTAACCGAACACATGCGGAAATAGAGATTGTAAAAATGTATAATGGCGTTACAACCGATGAAGCAAATTTTGTTGGGTACGGGATTAAAGGTTCGATTGGCTTCGAAGCCGATACTCCTTTTATTCCAAGCATGTATTTAAGATCATTCGGCAATGATCCATCACTTGATCCTGATCCCGATTACGACGCCGCTGTTGAATATACCACCGACTTTGCTGGAATACCTTTTTATATAAGTGGCGAATTACTCGGCTTTGGGGATTGGACCGTCTCCATAGATGGTTTAAATGTGACATTTTCTGCTGAACCAGAATACTGGACCGACGTACTCACACTATCTCAGCCTGATTTCTACACTTACCCAGAATAAAAAAGCCCCGAAAATCCTTTAAGAAATTCGGGGCAAAGTTTTGAACGACCGTATAATTAGCATCCACGCGATTAAGCGATGGGGCGATATGTGTTACACTTATTTTTTTAAAAAAGGAAAAAGAAAAATTAAAAAGTGTAAAGTAATTTATGGCGCTAGAAGGATCTCACGAAGAACATATAATAATTAACGGAACTTTATTGCAGGGGGTCCAAAATGTTTCATTCCAACAAAACGTGAGCGAATCTGCTGTTTCTATGCTCGGCAATGATTTTGCGGGTAAAACATTAGATGGGCCAACTCAAGTTACAGCTTCGATTGATAAATTTCTTTTGAACAGTGATTTTGTTACACAATTAACAGGATTAACCGATATTTCGGGTCAATTCGAATATGGAGACAATCTTGTTGATTTTTCTCAAGCAGTTTTAAATAGTTATGCCGTTTCATCTTCGGTGGGACAATTGCCTCAAATTTCCTTTGATTTATCTATTTACGGCAGCCTGAGCGGTAGCAGCGCCCCAATTAGATCGTCTTCGTTAAATGAGGATAATATTCAAAACGTACCCGAATCGGGGTTGATTGTTACATTTGACAAAGGCGGACCCAACGCTGTGCAGTCGTTTAATTTTTCTGAAACATTTGACGTTCAACCTATTTATGGGTTAGGACAAGAAACACCAGCGCATCTTTCTATAATAGGCCCAATTACTCAAGAAGTTCAAATAACCATAGAAGTTCAAAACTATGAGCCAGAAGAAACATTTTCATTTCTGAGTGGTTCAAAAGATAGAAACAGAACAATCGAATTAAAAATAAGCGGAGACAGCGGTGTATTAAATACATTTTCCCTAGAGAACGGTTGTTTGGCGAGCGAGAGTATGAGCGCTGGAGTCAGCGACACCATTATTGCCGAATTAACGTATAAAGGCTATAAAAAAGTGTAATAATACTTATGGCATATATATCATATAAGGACGTACCGTTGTATTTTGGGCAACCAAATAGTAATACTTTACCGACAACAGCTGACGGAGGAAACCTAGGGGTATTTTGCCAGCAGGTGCAACTGAACTACACCCCAAACATTTCTCCAGTTAGGCTTTTAGGGAAAACCCCGACAAGAGATAATTTTAATCTTGCTGGGCCACCAAATTCTTCCCTTTCTTTTTCTTGTTATGTGAGTAACGCAGAGTTCGATCCAACTGATTTTACTGGGGATGTGGGCGACTTAGGAGCCACATTTAGGCTTGGCGACGATACTGATGGTATATCTGGGAGCGGTGCTTTTTTGACTTCTTTTTCCTACACCCTCTCTCCTTACGCCCCAGTTCTGGTTCAGTGCGACTTCGCTATTTACAACCCTTTGACAATAGAAAATGCGGGTGGAAAAATTGCAGGCGAGACAACTGCTGGAGTCATTGATGATTTGAATTTTGCTAACTATGGTCACGGAGCTTATTCTTCTTTTGGAGGAACCCCATTGAGTGATCTTTCTGTGTTTGAGTCTATTCAATACCAATTTAACGCAAACCGTTTTCCAGTTTATGAAATTGGTGGATATAACCCAGGCGTTGTCGAGTTAATAACCGCAGAACAAAATGTACAAATTCAAGGCGATAATATTCAAGCCTTAGTGCCGTTAACTGGATCAAATCCTGGAAATATAACTATAGATATAAAAAATTCTTCTACTACAACATTGTTTTCCACTCCTATTAATGGCAGAATTACGGCAGAGAATATTTCTATTGCTGGTGGGGATTTAGCTAGAGGATCTTTAACTATTACAGAATTACTTAAATAATTTAGTGTAACAGTCAGTGAATGCCTAATTTAGAATTCAAACAACTGAGTCATAAGATAAGATTCAAGGAACGTAAATTTAAATTTACCCAAAATCAAGTTGATTTTTTAAAAACAGCGTTAAGCGAAGAAACTAAGTTAATGTTTCTAGCTGGACCAGCTGGCACTGCAAAGACCTACATGGCCGTATATTCAGCCTTGCAGGTATTAATGGATGCCGACCTCGAAAAGGATATCCTGTATATCAGAAGCATAGCCGAAAGTTCTGAAAAGAGCCTTGGCTCTCTTCCTGGCTCTATTGATGATAAGTTTTCGGTATTTGCTGGCCCATTTTATGATAAGCTGGAGGAAATGATGCATTCATCAGATGTAAAGATTTTGAAAGAAAAGAATCTGTTAAATTGCATTCCAGTAAATTTTGTTAGAGGGTCTAATTGGAATGATGCAGTTGTTATTATTGATGAAGCTCAAAATTTTTCTCGCAGCGAATTAATGACAGTGCTCACTAGAATTGGAGAAGATTCCAAAATTATTATTTGCGGCGATATGATGCAAAGCGATATTCGTAATAGTGGTTTTTCTAATATCTTTGATGCTTTTGATGATCAAGAATCCAAAGACAAAGGAATTCACTGCACAAGATTTGGTGTAGAGGATATCAAAAGAAGTGAAATATTAAAATTCATAGTTTCTAAGCTCGAAAAAAATAAATTTTAAAAAATAATATCTTATTGTATAATAGGATATGACTAAATTTTGTTTTGATTGTGGAAATAAACTAGAATACAAATTCAACCCTCCTAACTTTTGCCCCAGCTGTGGGGCCGCTATATCGGGTGAAAAAAAAGCTAAAGCTAAAACCGTTACTAAAAATGTAACGGCAAAATCTGTGGAAGACGCAGACGGTTATACTAATGCTGATTTTATTCCTAATATCTCCAAGCTAGAATATGAGATTGAAGATTTTGGCGGAAGCGTACAACAAACAATAGGCTCTATTGGAGGCAATCAAGCGCCCAAGAGACGCCAGAGGAATGTAAAAGATATAAGTGATTTATAATGCATTCTTTTGAAGATAAAATAAAAGAGGTAGAAACTGCATTAGAAAGAAAAAGATCAAAGTGGGATTTAGATGCTGTAGCTTCGATAGATTATGATGATATAAAACAAATCATTATGACCCACATATATAAAAAATGGCATTTGTGGGACCAGTCTAAATCCGTAGAACCTTGGTTAAACAGAGTTGTATCTAATCAATTCAAAAACTTATTGCGAAATCATTATGGAAATTTCGTGCGCCCATGCTTAAGATGTAAATTTAACAACGGTGGTGATGGATGCTCAAAAACAAAAAGTGGTATTCAGGAAGGCAGTTGTGCAGAATACAGACAATGGGAATTAAAGAAAAAGTCAGCCTACGATATTAAGCTCGCTGTTACAATGGAAAACCATTCTTATGAACTGAAATCTAAGCAAGACAACTTTGTAGATTTAGAGCAGGCTACAAAAAATCTAACCAACGCTATGAGACCCCATTTGAATGATAGACTTTTTGGGGCTTTTAAAATGTTGTTTGTTGAAAACAAAAGTGATGAAGAGGTAGCTAAGTATTTGGGTTTTAAAACAAACGAGAAAAAAAGATCGGCTGGCTACAAGCAGATCAAAAATCTTAAAAAAATATTTCACGTTAAGGCTAAGCAAATTTTAGAAGAAAGGGATATATTATGATAAATTTATCCGAGGAGCAAAAAGATTTAATATTAAAAAGTTTTAGGTCTGATCCCAATATCATCAATATCACGAGAATTGTATTTGAAGATGATAAGCTCGATGGGCGATCCAAAGAAGGCCGTATGGTCACAAAGTTTCTAGCAAAAAACGGTTACAAAGCAAAAACGACAAAGCACAATAAGGCGGAAGAAATAAATCTTACGGAAGAACAATTATCTGAAATAGAAGAACTCAAGATGGACGGCATGAATACGTCCGAAATAGCTGATATAATATTCAATAGAACAACCAAGAGACTATCTAAAGAGTGGCGTGTTATTAACGAGCTGGTTAACCAAGAAAGAGAAGAGGAAAAGGAAAAAGGACAAGATTCTTCTGGAAACTATATCGCGCCGCAAGCCATCTCCAGATTAATTAAAAAGATTAATGACTCAACTGGTGTCGGACTGGAAGAGGGAAAGCTATCTAGGACAGCGCGCACTTGTTGCGATAAACTGCGGATAAATCTTAGTAACTCTAGATTTGTCGCTATTGTTAATAATTATATCAGCCCCAGAGACAAAGAGTTATTCGAGCAAGAATTTATACGACTTACTTGGGACAAGCCAGACCTAACTGCTGACGAACTTAATTTATATATGAATGTGGGCAAGGAAATTATTAACTTAGAGTTAATTACTGGCCATTTGCAAAAATTAAACGAGATGTTTGAGGATGCTGGTCACCAAGATGAAATGACCGTCCGTTTAGCGGAAATTATCAAAGCCAAAAGCTCTGAATACCATCAATGCGAGACCCGTATAGAAAATCTAACAAAGAAGCTGCAGGGTGACCGTGGTACGCGTTTAGCGAACCAACAAAAGGACACAGCATCATTTTTATCTATTGTCCAATTATTTCAAGAAGAAGAGGAAAGAAAAAATATGGTCAAGATAGCGGAAATGCAAAAACAAGTAATAAAAAAGGAAGCCCAGCGTCTAGAGGGGATGTCTGCTTGGAAGGCGAGAGTGCTGGGGATTGGTATTGAAGATGTCTTATAAATGCAAAGAGTGCGGGTCAGAATTTACTTCCGAAAAATCCCTACATGGTCATCTTAAAGCTCATAAAATTTATGTGGCAGATTACTATGTAAAACACTACCCGCGTTTCAACAAACTTAATGGTAACCCTCTCCCGTTTAAAAAGAAGGAGGAGTATTTTGAGAATGACTTTATTAATAGATCTCAATTAGTTGCTTGGTGCAAAAAATCCGATCCCGCTGAGGTTAAAGAATATATAATTGAATTAGCTAAAAGAAGAATCAAACAAAAGAATTATAAAAATGCGCCGTTCCACCTTGAACTTTTAAAAAGACAATTGCCAGACTTAGATGTTTTTAAAGAGAATTTTGGCACATATACAAAAGCTTGCCACGCAATGGGAGCTGAGCCAATATTTTATAAAGGTATACCTAAAGAGTTTAAGGAAGATGTCGATGTCGAAGTATTAATCGATACTAGAGAGCAGCAGCCATTAGAATTTCCCAAATCCCAAATTTTAAAATTAGATTTTGGAGATTACACATTAGGCGGTAAGGATTTTTCTAATACATTTGTAGATAGAAAGAGTTCTGGCGATTTTTTATCTACCTTTGGGGGGCAGGTTGATAGGTTTAGAAAAGAAATGAAAAGATGCGTAGAGCTTGATAGTTATATGTATATAGTTATAGAAAAACCAATAAAAACAATTGAAAAGGAAGCTATTTTTACAAAAGGTAGAAGAGCGCCGAAACTGAGTTGGGTGTTCTCTAATATGATTTCAATACAACACGAGTTCGCTGGTAATTGTCAATTTATTTTTACTGACAACAGAACACATAGCGAAGAAATTATTCCCAAGCTTTTGTATTTAGGCGACAAACTTTGGAATGTAGATATACAATATTTTTTAGATAAGGAGCAAATATGAGTTGGGATACAGGAAATCAAAAACCCCTAGATAGAGAAGATATCAATAAACAAATCTTAGATATCGATGGCTACCTTGAAGATAATAAAGCTAAGTATTATTTATATAAATTCTTAAAGGAAAATGTAACATTTACAACAGAACTATTGACTGGAGTTGAGTTGTTTCCTTTTCAACACATGGCTGTAAAGGCTATGATGGAGAATGATTACTTTCTAGGTATATGGTCCCGAGGTATGTCCAAATCCTTCTCTACAGGTATTTTCGCTTTACTGGACGCTATGATAAACCAAGGAGTTCACATAGGTATTATTTCAAAATCTTTTCGACAATCAAAAATGATATTTCGCAAGATTGAAGATATATCTTTGGACAAAAAAGCAGAGTTATTTAGGCAGTGTATTGGTAAGGTTAGTAAATCAAATGATGAGTGGTCTATGCAGATAGGCAAAAGCAGAATTACAGCTTTACCACTTGGAGATGGTGAAAAACTTCGTGGTTTCCGTTTTCAAAGAATTATTGTAGACGAACTTTTGCTTATGCCAGAAAAGGTTTTGAATGAAGTCATTATGCCTTTCTTGGCTGTTGTAGAAAACCCACAAGAAAGACAAAAAATTAGCGACGCAGAAGACGCTATGATTGCCGCTGGTAAAATGACAGAGGAAGAGCGTACAGAGTGGCCTTCTAATAAAATGATAGGTCTTTCGTCAGCATCCTACAAGTTTGAATATTTATATAAAATGTATCAGGCTTATGAAAATATGATCTTTAATCCTGGTGCCAAAAACCAAGGCAGAAGATGTATTATGCAGTTTAGCTATGATTGCGCTCCCAAAGCTTTATATGATGAAAATCTTATAAGCCAAGCAAGAGGTACTATGAGTCAATCTCAAATTGATCGAGAATTTAATGCTCAATTCACAGATGACAGCGCTGGTTATTTCAAGATAAGCAAGATGGCTGAATGTACTATTGAAGATGGGGAATCACCAGCGGTTGAGGTTGCAGGGGAAGCGGGCGCTGAATACATACTAGCATTTGACCCATCATGGTCCGAATCTGAAGCTTCTGATGATTTTGCTATGCAGGTTATTAAGTTAATGCCAGAAGAAAAAAAAGGTGTTGTTGTGCATAGTTATGCTCTACCTGGCACAAACCTAAAAAAGCACATGACTTACTTTAAGTATATTATTGACCACTTTAACATAATTATGGTTGTGGGTGACTATAATGGTGGTGTTCAATTTATGAACTCTTGCAACGAAAGTGATTTATTTAAGAAAGATAAATTAGAGATAGGTATGTTCGATGCTGGTTTAGATAACCCACATGATTATGTAAAAGATCTAAAAGAAGCGAGGAGGGGTTACAACGTCTCAAATAAAACTATCTGTTACTTACGGAAACCAACTTCTGTTTGGATTAGAAATGGTAACGAAATGTTGCAGACTGCTTTTGACAGAAAAAGACTTTATTTTGCAGCGACAGCTATGGATGACAATTATTCGATGCAGAGAGCTAAAAAAATACCAATAAAAGATTTGAAATTTTCTAAATACGAAGACGAAAAGAATGCTGGCGCAAAAATGATTGAATTTATAGAACACCAGAAAGACATGATTGATTTAACAAAGGCTGAATGTGCTTTGATTCAAGTTTCTAGTTCTAATGGTGGTACTCAAAGTTTTGATTTACCCAGTAACCTAAAAAGACAGAAGGGAGTGGATAGGCCAAGAAAGGATTCCTATTCCGCTCTGGTACTAGGCAACTGGGGAATGAATATTTATTATGACATGATGGATGTACCAGAAGAAAGTAATCAAGGCTTTACGCCTATGTTTATTTAAAAAAGTTAAAAAAGTAACTTTTAAATTGTGTAAAGTAACTTATAATACATTATGCCTAAAAGAAAATACACAAAAAAGTCCGAGTATTGGAATAATTTTAAAAGGGTTGCCCCAGAAGCTCAAAAACCTCAAGAAGTTGTCGAACCTATGACAGCGGGCGCGGCATATCATGTTTCCCAGGGGTCGTACAGTCGATCTGGTTCTGTGAGTAACCTCTCATCGTCTTCCACAAGCACAAGAATAAATAGATCTTCTGTTACGGCCCCTATTAACAAGTTTAGTCAAATTAGAGCTGGAATGTTGCCTTATGAAATGGCTTCTGATGGGGTCAATGTAAGAGACGCTATCGAACTTTGCCAAAAGGCTTACGCTAATGTGCCTATTTTTAGAAATACTATAGACATGATGTCAGAGTTTGCTAATTCAGAACTTTATTTAGAGGGCGGCAATTCAACTTCTAGAAAATTTTTCGAAAAGCTTCTTGATAGGATTAAAATTTGGGATCTTAAAGATCAGTACTTTAGAGAGTATTATAGAAGTGGAAATATTTTCCTATACAGAGTAGACGGCAAATTCAGTATAGAAGATTATAAAAAGTTTTCCCAAACGGTTTCGGATGGACCTTCTTTGAATAAGTTTCCATTGAAATATGTTGTTTTAAATCCTTTTGAAATAGTAGCTAAACGTAGCACTGTATTTAACACAAAAGATGGAGGTTACGCAAAAATACTTTCTGAGTTCGACATAGAAAGATTAGCTAGTCCTAAAAACGATTATGATAAGGCTGTGTTTGACGCCTTGGACCCAGAAGTTAAAAAACAAATCAAGGACGGTGCTTATTTTAAAGACGGACTTCAAATAAATTTAAAAAACGAAAAAATGTCGTATAGTTTTTATAAAAAACAAGATTACGAGCCATTCGCTATCCCGTTCGGTTACCCAGTTCTTGAAGACATTAATGCGAAGATGGAAATGAAGAAGATGGACCAAGCTATCATGAGGACAGTTGAGAACGTAATTCTTATGATCACAATGGGAGCGGAGCCAGACAAAGGAGGTATTAATCCCAACAATGTAAAAGCTATGCAAACCCTTTTCCAAAACGAATCTGTTGGCCGTGTTCTAGTTTCCGACTACACAACAAAAGCAGATTTTGTTATTCCAGATATCAATAAAGTAGTCGGCCCTGGTAAGTATGAAGTTATTAACCAAGACATCAAAGACGGTCTACAGAATATAGCACTGAATGATGATAAGTATAATGGCGCTGAAATGAAAACTCGCGTATTTTTGGATAGACTTAAGGAAGCTCGCGAGGCGTTTATCCAAGACTTTTTGCAGCCAGAAATTCGCAGAATTGCTTTAGACTTAGGTTTTAGATCCTACCCGACTGTTAAGTTTAAAGATATTGATTTACGCGACGAAACTCAATTGATGAGAGTCGCTACAAGACTTATGGAGCTTGGTCTTATTACCGCAGAGCAAGGAATGGAACTTTTTCAAACTGGAAAATTTCCTTTGGCAGAAAACCTAGAAAAAGCTCAAGAAAAATTTGTAGAACAAAGAGAGAAAGGTTATTTCAACCCAATAGTTGGCGGAGTTCCTATGATTGACCCAGAAACTGGCGAAGAAGAACCAGAAAAAACCGACAAACCAACAAAAGGTATGTCTGGTCGCCCAGAAGGTTCTAAGGATCAATTTTCTAGAGAAAGTATTCAAGGCACTATTTACGAAATAGAGGCATTGAATTCTATAGCTAAAGAAAAAATGCTAGAAAAACTAAACATAGAGTCTCTCAACGAAAACCAAGAAAAAATGATAAGCCAATTATGTGAATCCGTTATCTGTGCGTCAGAAAAAGAAAGTTGGACAGAAATCGTTACTTCTTGTGTAAACGATTTTAGTGAAATCGAAAAACTAGGTTCGCTGGAAGGTGTTCTTAGTATTTCAGAAGCACACAGATTAGAGATTTACCCTTCAGCAATTTTACACCATTCAAAATGAAAAAAATCAAAACCCCACTCGTAGCGGATATAAAACGCTCTAACGGAGATATAGAAATCTCGATTGCTAAAAAATATAGCGAAAAAGAAGAAGCTATGTACAAATCATACATGAGTGTTTGCGCTATGGATGATAAAGCTCTGATTGATACAGCAGAAATGGGAGACAAAGAAACCTACGCAGCCTGCTCAACGCAGTACGACAAAATGAGAGCTATGATGAATGAGGTCGGTGAGGGTGGATTAACAGAAAAACAAAAGCAACTCCCCGCAGCTTTACAAAAAGCAATTCTTGAAAAAATGAAAAAGGATGCATAAGTATACCACAACTTTCGAATTTGAGATTAAAGCCTGCGAAAATATAGCTGGCATCAATGTAAGCAAAGCTAATATTGAAAATTTAAGATCTTTAATACCCACTTCTGTAGATTTAGAAAAAAATATAGACTTAATGGGTGTGGCGTTTAATGCTGCTGTTGTAAACGAGTTTAATAAAAATGGAGACGGCATCGACACCAAAACCGCAATCGAATCTGTACAACAATTCATTCATAAGCCAACCAATATAGAACACAACAAGAAGAAAGTTGTGGGGCATATTGTTAATGCTGGATTCAGTGATTATTCAGATAGCACTGTTTTAATTAATGTAGACGAAAATGAAAAAGACCCATTTAATATTGCTCTTGGAGCAGTCGTTTACAAAACCGTTGATAGAGAGTTTTTTGATATGCTTGAAAATAGCACTAACCCGAAAAACAGCATGTACAATACAATTTCTGCAAGTTGGGAAATTGGGTTTAGTGAATACAGCATTGCTATCGGTAGTAAGAATTTAAAGGACGCCGAAATAATTTCCGATCCAGAAAAGGTAAGCGAAATGAAGGGCATGCTAAGAAGTTTCGGTGGTAAAGGAATGACTGAAGATGGTCGCCCAGTTTATCGCTTGATTACTGGTAATGTGTATCCACTTGGTATTGGTTTTACTATGAAGCCAGCCGCAAATGTAAAAGGTCTTATTAGCAACGAATATGAAAAAGACAATAATATGGAAGAGGACGAGGAAAGCGAAAAAGAAGAGTCTATGTCCAACTCCAATCAAAGACAGGCCAAGCATTTGCAAAAAATATCTGACAAAATTTCACAAAATTTAAAAAATACTGTAAACAATACTAAAATCATGGACTTAGAAACACTCTTATCAGAATTAAAGGACTCTCTCGCAGAAAAGAAATTTTCTGAAGAAGCAGTCGCTGGCATGACTTCGACTTTTGCCGAAGCCATTAAACAAAAAGATGACGAGTACCAAGCTTCCCTTGAGGCTGCGGAAAAAGAGAAGGCTGAAATCGCTGCTGCGAGAGAAGAGCTTCAAAATTCTGTAGAATCTATCAAAGAGGAACTTAAGGTAGCTCAAGAGCGCATTGGCGATTTTGAATCCGAGAAGAGAGCTGAAGAAGCTATCGCTCGTTTCAATACACGTATGGAAGAAATCGATTCTATTTATGATCTCGAAGAAAGCGATAGCGCTTTTATCGCTGAGAAGATTAAAGGTCTTGATGATGCAGAAGAATCTTTCGCATCTTTCAAAGATGAACTCGCTGTTTTTTGGGCTTCTAAAAATAAAGAAGCTAAAGCGAAGATCGAAGATGAAATCAAAGCTCGTGTTGAAGCAGAAATTGAAAAGCGTCTTACTACAGTAGAAGCTTCTGAAATCACTGAAGAGGTGGTTGCTGAAGAAGTTGATGTTGAGCAAGCTCTTGAAAATGCAGAAGCTACTGACACTGTTCTTCCTAACAATAACGAAGCTCAAGCTTCAAAAACAACTTTAAAGGAAAAGTTCGCTGCTGCGTTTAGCCGCGACAACATCCTTGGATAAAAAATATTTAAACTAAAAAAATTATGGCATTAAGATTACTCCCATTCAGACAATATAACGAGCATGACGTAGTAAATATGTTTGCTCTTAACTCCGCTTCGGCACTTGAGTCCACCACTGGTGATGGCGCAGGTTCCAATGGCGTTTTTGTTAAAGTAACAGACGGAAATCTCGACCAAGATACCATCACTTATGGTAGTGATTCTTATCTTGGTAAGACAGATTATCCTTTCGTTGGCGGCGACATGTACCCAACTAATCCTCTTGAAATCAGCCCAGCTGCTTCTGGTGAATTCCCTCTGGGACTCACTCTGAATCAAACCGCTAAGGCTGACGAAAATGGAGAAAAACTCATTTATAACACAACCAAGAAAGAGGAGCTTCAAGCTGTTCTTCCTGGGCAAAGTGTTCCAGTTGCAACTAAGGGTATTTTCACTCTTTCTGCAAATGCTATCGAAGGTGGAGCAGCATCTGTTTTCACTATTGGTGGCGGCTTCGAAGTTGCTGGTGATGGCACCGTCGGTCCTGCTACTGCGGGTGCTGCTGGTTCTCTCGGCACCATTCTTGGAACTGGCTCTCGCGCCTCACAAGGCGGTCTTACTGATCAATTCGCTGGTGACTATGTAGTCGTCAAGCTGGGTTAATAAAAAAAAGAATTTAACAATATGAAAATTACTTTAAAAAACACTCCCGAACAAGTCGAACTCGTAAAAGCAATGGCTTCTCGCAATCGCGATGTAGCCTATGAAGCACAAACTGCTCTTGCCGAATTCATTGGCCCTGTTCTCGCAGAAGTTATCAACAATGCTCCAGCATTGTCTAACCTCTTCACCACTCTTCAGTATAATGCTGATGACAATCCTTCGATTCCATTGGATCTGTATTTCGATATTTCTGACGAAGATTATGTTCAAGTATATAGCCAAAGCCGTGCTGGTGGCCTTCCTACTTCGGAAGTTCTCCCAACATCTGCTGAACTCAAGATCGCTACTTATAGCCTTGATTCCGCAGTAAGCTTTGATCGCCGTTATGCTGCTAAGAGCCGCATGGACGTTGTCGCTAAGACAATGACTCGCGTTGCTCAAGAGATTCTTCTCAAGCAAAACACAATCTCCGCTAACGTTATCATGAAAGCTCTTGCTGAAGCAAGCACAAATGGTCTTTCTCACGTTATCGCAGCTCAAACAGCAGATCGTTTCACCTTGGCTGACCTCAATGCTCTTTCGACTCGCTCGAAGAGAATTGTTACTTCCTTTGTTGGTGGTACTCCTGACGCTCGTCAAGGCCGTGGCATGACTGACATCATCGTTTCTCCTGAAATCGTTGAAGAGCTTCGTGCAATTGCTTACAATCCAATCAACACTAAAGCTGCTCCTGGTGCTGGTGCTAACTCTAACGTTCAAACTGCAGACGTTATTGCTGAAGAAGCATACCGTGCTGCTGGCGCTCCTGAGTTCTATGGCATCAATGTTATTGAGCTTAATGAGTTCGGTGATGGACAGAAGTTCAATACTATCTACGGCGCAGCCGCTGGTGGTGGTTTCACTCCTGCTTCGGATCAAATCGTTGTTGGTATCGACCGTAGCCGTGAGGCTCTTATCCGCCCTGTAGCTGTTGACAGCGAAAACGGTGGAGAGTTCAGCCTCATCGCTGATGATCAGTACAGCATCCGCCAAAACAAGATCGGTTACTTCGGTGGTCTTGAAGAAGGTCGTGTTGTTCTTGACAACCGCGCACTTGTTGGTGTGACTGTTTAATTCAGATTAAATACTTAAAACTAAGCCGTCCCATTTGGGGCGGCTTTTTTTTTGATTTATTGTTTTTTGAATTTATTATAATTTTATGGAAGATTTATCTAATCAAGTCAAAGGGGGAAAAGAAGTAACTAATAATGGTAGCGATGAAGCTGTAAATTTGGTTTCGGAGTCACGTATAGAAAATAAAAAAGATTTTGATGGAATCGCTAAAATTGCAAAAAAAATTGTTTCAACAGCAATCGAAAGCGATGAAATTATTAATGAGGAGATGCAAAAGGCTGATATTTTGCAAAATTTAAAGTATTCAGATGGAAAGAGTAGGGATGAAATTGATGAAATAGAAGCTAAGGAAAAATTAATGGGAGTAGACGTAATCTCTCCATTTGGAACTGGCAACCCTAAAGTTTTTAAAAGAAAACTAGAGTCAATGAGTCCCGTAGGAAAAGCTACTCTTGCAGAAAAAACAGCGACAAGGGTTTTTGCGGATCAGCAAACCCAAGATGAAGCCTTAATTAAAGCATTTCATGAATGGAGAGGTGGTAATTGGGGATCTACTGGTACCCATACAGATGTTAAGGCTAAGGTTCTAGCCTCTGACTCTATCGAAGATTTTGAAGAAAAAATAAAAAGAAAAACTCTTTCAGAACTTCAGGAAATGGCTATGAGGCTGGGATTTACACCTAGTTTTGATAGGGTGAGATTGGTTGCCGCATTGAAACAAGAGTATTTAAAACGTGGTTAATTTTTAGTGTAATACACTATATGGAAAACCAAGAAAAAAATACATTGGACGATCTGTTGTTCGCTAACGGCCTCGATAGTTCTGGGCAGGGTGAAATTTCTAAAACGAAAAAGACTAAGAAAAAACCCAAGAAAGTTGAACCAGTAGTGAATAAGTTTGATAAAAAGTCTTACTCTCTTCAGGATTTGGAGAACAAAAGTTCTGACCAGTTAGTAAAAATATGTGTAGAACTAAATATACCTTTTGTTGCTCGCCGTAGGGCTGCAATGATACAAAAAATATTAGAAAACAAATAAGATGGGCAACATTGGAGATTTAGCTAATTCAATTTATATAAATGAATTTGATTCTACTGGAGTTACGGTGGAATCAATTTCTGGGTGGCTAGATAACAATGTGGGCCTACTTAACAACGTTCTTTATACAAACTTCTGCAGTGTGAGCGGGGATATATCTGGTCTTCTTTTGGAAGAGAAAGCTGTGTACCAGCAGATGTATCTTTACCATTATTACACAAAACAAACCCGCAACACTGTTCGCGGGATAGCTAACGACACGAATGGCAACATTCTAAGCGTCAGAGATGGTGATAACGCCATTACGTTTGTGAATAAGAACGAAGTGTCCAAAGTATACAAAAGCCTCGCTCAGGACGCTTACAGCGAGATGCAGGGTTTAGTTGGTAATTATAATAACTATCAGTCTAGCCCGAGGCAAGTTGGCGGTATTGAAGCTTCGTAAAAGATAAATAATTTACCCCCAGAGTTTATCTCTGATAGCGTGATCTTGAAAAGGGTTGCGTTTTTTGTGCGGGCATAAAAAAACCCCCTCAAAATAGAGGGGGTTTAGTTTAAATATTAGAGGCTTCTTAGCGTTAGCTCCACCCCCAAAATTATTTTTATTATCTCTAGCTGAGGGTATTAATTACCAAGAACAGAGACAGCATTTGATCCAGAGAAGAATACATTATTATCTGTATCTGTCGGTCCGCCGATAGAAAGAGAGAAGGTAAGGTCAACAGTCTTATTAGGACCGATACTCGAACTAATCGATTGGCTATCGAGCTTAAGATTTGTCATCTTATAAACAGCTCTTGGTGTTTGATTAGTATCACTATCCTTGAATGTAATTTGCATATCATCAATGAATTGGTCATCATTAATGATGCCAGCTAAACTCATTTCTTCTGTTTCTGAAACAATAGCAGAAACAGATAAGGTTGGCGTGATTGGAAAATCAACAACACGAGCAAAAGAAAAGCGTGACCCAAGTCTATCAATCGGTGTTCTTGAAAGAGGGATGGACATCGAGACGCTTTGAACATGCGCTGAGCCAGCGCCATCCAAGCTGACGGCTGCGTCGCCATCTGCATTTGCAAAGGATAACGCGATATCTCCTGGGCGAAGAGCGGTAGGAACATTCGTGCCAGTGCCTTGAGCAGCAGCTGGGAAGGATATACCGCTATTTTGATTGGCGATAATTGTTCCAGCTTCTGGATCGATACCCACGCCAGAGATTCCAGAGAAACCAGAATCACTGCCGCTGATATCAGAGTTAGCGTTCATGTTTGTTCCTTCAAAAGAAACACTTACTGTTGGGATGCCGCCAACAGAAGCTTCGAGAGAGTAGTCTGTTAAGAATGCGTTACCTATGCCAATCGTGCTGTTTCCCTCACTAGTTTCAGAAAAATTTGCATCTACACCTTCTGGAGATGTTAGAATGTAAATGTTTTGACCACTTGTTGAGGAAATCTGACCAGAAATAAATCCCTGATCAAGAGTGGAGCTATTTTTAAAGTTGAGAGCTTGCTCATTGTAGCCATCACCCAGATAATAAGACATATCGAATGACACAGTGGGAGCCTCAAGAATAACAGCTTCGAGCCTAGCGAGCTGGCCGAATTGATTAATGTCTTGACGACTAATATTAAGTGAATAATTCGCGGATTGTACTCTGCGAAGTTGGGCGTGGTCGTTGCTTCCAGTAGAATTTACTGATTTGCTGACGTACAACGCGTCTGATTGATAAATAACTCTATTTTTGGCCATGATATTTTAGTATTGTTTACAGTTAAAAGTTTTAAATGTGAAATGTGAAATTAAGACCTGGGATATCTTAAAGTAGATACCTCAAAGTCTATGAACCCGACTTTTATATCTCCAGGGACAGATGATTGTGTTTTTTGTGAAAATTTAGAGACAACAACATCATCAATAAAGTAAGGGTTGCTTTGTAAATACAAGTTTCTTAATTCAACATAATTGTAAGATCCGTTTTTTACGTCGCCATACTCTGTTGAAGGGTGAGAGGAAAATGGTATTTTTGCAAAAGATTTTCTAGCACTATCTGCGAAAATAGATAAAGCTCCGTCTAGTTGATATTCATTTTCAGCTAGAATTACTGCTTTAATTGAATTGTTTGTTTTATCTTCGCCCCCAAAAGAAAACCCTTCGTTTCTCATGAATTCGCAATTTAAAAATATTGCTGGAGTCATCTGATCGTAAGGCTTTACACCACTGGGGTTCATTGAATATCTGCTATTTGATTGCAATTTATTTTCGAGAATTAAATCCTCTTCTGTTTCGTTTGTTAAATAAATATTGAAATCTTTTACGGCAAATGTCCCACTTAAAACCTCATCTGTGCCAAAAGCTCCGCCAGTTTCTATGATTCTTCCGTTTTCAAAATCAAAAATTATATTATCCGTTCTGTCGTAACCATTGAGGGATGTTGGGATAACTGGATTTGTGTCTCCAGATATCGAAGAATCGTTTACCCATTGTTTGTATGGACTAGCATAAGCTTTGTAGGAACTTGGAAGTCTTGAATCGTCGCCACAATAAAGCAAACCTGTTTGATTTGAATAAGCTTCTCCCTTTTGAAGAAGTTCGTGATCAAACCAAAGCATAAAGCTTGTCATTAATTCATGTTGGTATTGTGGCTTCATATTAAATATTTACACTATTACAGTTGTAAGTTCTCAAATTCTTTTTTATATTTATTAAGGAGGGCTGATATATACTGTGTGTTTTTGAATTTAGCCCCCTTTTTTCTGACCTGTCTTGGGGATTGTATACCAAGACCAGATCTACTATTGTCCCTTTCGACTCTTAAATAGTAACCTAAGCCAGATATTCCTGTTTCTATACCCTTAGCCCAACTTCTTCCTGGAGCCCAGGGCATTGGCGTTGCATCGAAAACATCCTTTGCGTTTGGGATATATATAGAAAACTCAATTGAATTGTTCATTATTTTGGCAAACTCAAAATTTGTTTGTTGCAAAATGTTTTCTATATCTTTCGTGGGGTCTTCTGACGATGAATTAAAACCTATAAATGAATATAAATTTGTTGCCCCACCAAGAGTTTCGCTGATGTTCTGAGAGTTTATTCCTTGTTTTATTTCAATAGTGACTGGGTGATTCAAAAAATCCGCAATCATTTTATTTTTAATCTTTTGGAATGCCGCCCTCCCTAGCTTTTGGACTTCAGACCTTACTATTTTTGGAGTCTGCCTTTTTAAACTAGCTATAATTTGTCGATCTAAGGCCATTATGTTATAGGCGCGTCTTCTAGACCCTCTATTGGTTTTAAATAAAAATGATAATATTGTGGTCCAAATATGCCAGTTGGGTTACCTTTCGTTGTTATCTCATATTTTCCACCCTCAAATTCGCACCTCTTTGCTTCTTTTAAAATATTAAAGCCAGCCGCATCTACGGTGATTCTAACTGATCCATCAATTAGATCTATATCAAGTTGACTTTTAATTTTACCGTCAGTTAGTGAGCTTTCGTTAGCATTTATATATTTTATTCTAGCTTTAATTATATTAGCGACCGAGCTTGTTGATGTGCTGGGTTCCCCAGAGTAAGTTCTACCATATATGCCGTTATATTCCTGGCTTGATGCTATTAAAGTTTTCACACCATCTTGGTAAACTGTTATATTTCTAGCAAACGTTTCGTGAATGTCGTCGATGATTAATTTAATCGTGTTTTTTTGGGACTGAGAAATTAAAGATATGGCCATATCTACTTTTACACAATTTTTGTGTAAAGAATATTAGGATTAAGGTATGGAAGCTCAGGATTTTTTAAATGACAGGTCGGATTATTATATTCGTTTTTTGTTCAAATCGTTTTTAAACATGATGGAGGATTTACAGTCCCATCATGAGGTTAATTTCACAAAGCTGTATGACAACATACCTAAAGAATACCACTCTTTAATTGAAATGTCTGATTATTTTGATGAAGATCACTTCTCAAACTACAGAAAAAAAGTTTTAGATCTTGGAAATTCCGTGTTGAGGGATTATAATAATGAAGTCGAAAATCTAACAGTCGAATTTAGATTTAAGAATTAAAATTATGAAAACAAAATATATTTATACATTTAAAGTAAATAAGACTGAGACAAAAAAAGTCGAAGTAGAGCGCCCGAACAAAGAAAGCGGAGAGATCGAAACTATTTTGCAAAACAAAACAGTAAAGACTCCAGTCGAATTTGTTATTAAAAAACCTGGTCGCAGGATTGTGGATGAAGCTGAGTCTCAATATGCTGTAGAACTTAGTAAAAATATTAAAAAAGGCATCGTAACAAAAGACATGCTTGTAAAAAAATATGCTGATACTGGAGGTAATTTGACTGAAGAAGAAACAAAGGATATGATAAGAAAGCTTCAAAGAAGCAATGAGATCGCTAATGAAATTCAACTGCTCACAGCCACAGACAAAGAAAAAAATAAAAAGAAAATAGAGGATCTTGAGGTTGAGGTTTTAGATATCCGAAGAAGCTTGATTGATGTAGAAATGACGGCTCAAGGTGTATACGAACACACCGCAGACGCTCGCGCAGAGAGATCTATGCTTGTGTGGTATACAGTGCAGTTGGGTAAAATCCTAGAAAACGGAGAAGAAAGAGAATTTTTTGATGGATTAATTTATGAGGATCAACTAAATGATTTGTACGAAAAAGACGAAAACGGCAAGAAGTTTGAAAAAGAAGCTTTGTCCGAAATGATGCTAGCTGTCTCTTATTGGTTTTACAACAACGATGCCGAGCAAGAAGATATTAAAGAATTCGTAAAGAATCAAAAAGGTGCATAATGATGAGCTAGCCGACATCATTGTCGAAATTTTCGATGGGGTCACTGTCTTGGATTCAAGCCTTGGCCCCATTTATGTTAAACATTTTCATCAACTTGATACCAGAAAACTTTTAGCAAAAAGAGATTACTATAAGTCTGAAGCTCAAAAAAGAGGGTTAATGTCAGAAGAAGAGTCTTTGAAGATGGCTATAGACGAAGGAATGTGGGATGAAGAATCAGAGAAAGAGGTAAGAGAGAAAAAGAAATTCATAGAAAATTTAGAAATTTCTTTATCTAAAATTGAGTTGCCTTCAAAAAAAGAAATTCACAAAAAACTAATAAACGCGGAAAAAGATAAATTAAATATTATATCTTTTGATAGGGAAAAATCAATAGGTTTTACAGCGGAAAAATACGCAGATAAAAAAGTAAATAAGGATTTTTTTGAAAAACTCCTGTTTTTAGATCCAGAGTTTAAAAAGTCACCATTTGAAGATTTAAATTATGAAGATGTTGCTGAGGCTACCGAACTCACCAATTTAGAAAATGTTTTCTTTAAGAGAATGTCGGATCAAAACATATCTAGCGCGGTCCTATCTTCATTTTTTAGCCCATACCTGCCTTTTGCTGAAGATGTTTTAGCTGTGTTTGGCGAACCCTTGAAAAATTTAACATCATTTCAATTAAAAATGATAACATACTCTAGAGGTTTTTTAAATATCTTTAAGAATAGTCAAAAAGAAATACCAGACCACGTCGCTAAAGATCCAGAACTTTTGGTTGATTTTTACAATTCTCAAAAAGATAATAAAACCAACAAAAATACAGACGCAGATGGTACAACTTATTTCGGGGCGAACAAAGATGACATAGACCAAATCAAAAGGGAGGACCAGGACGCTATAATATTATCCGACGAAATAAAAAAGAAGGGTGGCACTTTAAGTATGAAAGATATGATGGAGTTGCATGGACTTTGATCATTTTTTTAAAAACATCAATAAAATAGTGTAATATTGTTATATGGCAACGGCAAAAGTACCAGTAACATTTTCACCAGTTGATTCGAGAAAAGTAGATGCGGCATTGGCTAGAATACAATCTAAGGCCAAAGGTGTTGATTTTGGCGGAGGAGCTAGGTCATTAGATAAACTTTCTCGACCTCTTGGCAAGATAACTGGTCAGGCTTCAGAGTTTCAAAAGTCACTAGAGGCGTCGAATGCTCGTGTGTTAGCTTTCGGTGCATCTGTAGCTGTTATAAATAAACTTTCTCAAGCATTTGGGGCTCTTGTATCAAATACCGTCAAGGTTGAGGCAACCTTTGCAAAAATCAACACCATTCTTGGTGGGACTCAAAAACAGTTAGAACAGTTTGGTAATGGAATATTCAAAGTAGCCCAACAAACTGGGACATCTTTTGATCAAGTTGCCGAGGGCGCTTTGGAATTAGCCCGTCAAGGTTTAGGTGTTGAAGAGTCTCTAAATAGAGTTGGAGTCGCATTAAAATTGGTTCGAGTTTCTGGTATCGATGCAGAAAAAGCGGTTGGCGGTTTAACTGCGGCAATAAAAGGTTTTCAAGGAGCTGGGTTAAATGTAGCCCAAATCGCTGATAAATTAGCAGAGGTTGATACTAAGTTCGCTGTATCTACGGAAGATTTAATTAACGGACTAGAGAGAGCATCGGCTTCGGCTCGTGTGGCTGGTGTAGATTTTGATGAACTATTAGCGGTAATAACCACAGTTCAAGAAAGAACGCAGCGTGGCGGAGCTGTTATTGGTAATGCTTTTAAGACTATTTTTGCAAGATTAGGTAGGACAGATACTCTGGCGGCGCTTGAGGAACTTGGTATACAGGTTTTAGACTCCCAAGGAAATGTTAGGGACGCTATACCACTTTTTAAAGAACTAGCTGTAGAACTCGATCAGCTGGGTTTAAAGAGTGTTAAAGCTGGAGACATTATCCAAAAAGTTGCTGGAGTTAGACAAAGAGATATTTTAATTAGTTTGGTCGAGGATTTGAATTCTGGGCAAAGCCAATTCGCTAAAGCTCTACAAGTTTCAGCAACTGCAGCTGGCGCGTTGGATTCAAAAAATGCGAAGCTAAATGACACACTTGAGGCTTTAATTAACAATTTGACCGTAGGGGGGCAAAAATTAGCTTCTGTTTTGGGAGATATTGGATTTACGGATGCTGCAAAAGATATATTGAAGGCGTTTTCTTTTATAGTTAGCGGTATAACAGACATATTGCAGGGAGACAGTATCGGTGCAAAGTTTGCGCAAGGATTAATTAAAGGTATAGGTAGTGTTTTAACGGGGCCTGGAATTGCTCTTGTCGGAGCTATATTTCTTAAACTTTTCTTTGATTTAGCTAAATTTGGAGCCAGCTCTTTAAAATCAATATTGGGTATAAACAAAGCCGCCCAACAACAACAAGCTTTACAACAGTCAGTTCTTCAAACACTGTTTCAAAACGAAAATATTCAAAGAGAGATTTTAGCGCTTGAGGGTAATAAGGTAGCCCAAGAACAGTTGCTTTTAAAAATTTATAACCAACAAGCAGCAGCTTTAGCAAGAGTCCAAAAAGTTGCGGCCACAGTAACTCCTGGGCTTTTCGGAGCTGGGTTAAGGGGTGGCGAAAAAGGTGTTACTCCAAAGACAAAAAGAGCTGCTGGTGGATACATAGCTGCAGAATCTCGCGATGTATCTCGCGGAGTAGGCGGTGCGCCATCCAGCGCCAAGGTTGTTTCGATTCCTAATTTTGCTTTTGGTGGTGGTAAGCGTGGAACGATGGTCGCTAATACTAGCGAATACGTTA
>Ga0206125_10000646_pt1 | contig 43785 bp, 35 predicted proteins | sample Helgoland_Spring_4_FD_148598 | JGI IMG/M metagenome (GOLD analysis project Ga0206125, IMG submission 148598) | Pelagic subsurface seawater microbial communities from Kabeltonne, Helgoland, North Sea - Helgoland_Spring_Bloom_20160331_1 | ecosystem: Environmental > Aquatic > Marine > Epipelagic ... | reverse complement strand
TTTTAAATGTGGCACCTGTAGGTATAAAAACATGTGCCTGTGGGTTGTTAAACCCTGTATTGGGAGTAAATATATTTTGGTATACATAGTATGAAAAACCTGCCATCCCAACTAAGCCTAGTAAAACTACTGTCAATAAAATTTTCTTTAAATACATGGGGTTTACTATTTTTAATCTAATTATCTGCTACTATATATTGATACAAGAATTGATCTTTATAGGTTCCTTGGTGATAAATCCAATCTTTTTTAACACCTTTTTTTAAAAATCCTGCCTTTTCAAACAAGGAGATACTCTCTTTGTTTTGCTCAGATATATTTGCGAAAATTTGATGTACTTGCAAATGCTCTTTGGCATACTGGCAAATTAATTTCAAACTTTGAGTAGCAAAGCCCTTTGACCGATGGGCTGGGTCAAAAATAACGAGCCCTACTCCAACTCTGTGATGCTGAGGGTTAAAATCAAACAAGTCTATACAACCCAGAGGCTGTTTTGTTTGTGAGTGTTCTATCATTAAACGCACCTGCTTTACATGAAATATATCACGGTGGCTATTTTCTAGATAACGGGTTAACACATATTTAGAAAAAGGAGTAATGGTATCACTAACATTCCATAGATTGGTGTCATTCTCTAGGGCATACAAAAAATCTAAATCTGTAGGTTCCAGGGCGCGAAGGTGTATGTTTTTTTCTTGTAAGATCATAGTTCACAGGTCCCTCTATAGACTTGTATTGCAGGTCCGGTTAGTATAATATTGGTGTAGGTCTGTTCTTTTTTATCAAAACAAACACACAATTCACCTCCCGGTGTTTTTAAATAAATTTTTGAGCTGTCAGTTTGTTTTGTGTCAAACATCACTAGTGCAACCGCTGTTACTCCCGTACCACAAGAGAGGGTTTCATCTTCTACACCCCGCTCGTAGGTTCTTACACTAAAGGTGTCTCCAGAAATTTTAGAGACAAAATTAATATTAGCCCCAGCAGTACCGTAGCTGTTATTTCTTATAGCACGTCCTTTATCAACAACGTTTAAATCTTCTAGGTTAGCGACCATTTCTACATGATGGGGAGAACCCGTGTTTAAAAAACTATACTGTTTATGGTTTTCAATGTGTGATACATCTGTCATGTGTAGTGCTACCTTGTCATCTTGTATACTGGCATGATGCACTCCGTCAATGGCCATAAAGGCTGTTTGAGTTTCTATTATTCCCAAAAATGCAGCAAAATGAACTACACACCTACCACCATTACCACACATTGAGCTTTGATTGCCATCTGCATTGTAATACACCATTGAAAAATCTAGGGTTGGATGCTGCTCTAAAACAATGAGTCCATCTGCCCCTACTCCAAACTTCCTGTCGCAAAACTGGGCAATTAAAATAGTATCATTTTTTGGGAAGTTTTGTTGTCGGTTGTCTATCAACACAAAATCGTTACCTGTACCTTGATATTTGTAAAATGGAATTTGCATACTCACAAAGGTATGAAATACTGATATGTTAAGGAATGTTAATTTTTGAAATACATTAAAATAAATTGCGTCTTCTTAATGTTATTACTTTTTAAACACATTATAAATCTATGAAACAGACAATAAAATTATTTTCGGTTGCTCTTGTTGCAGGGGCAGTATCTGTTGGAGGATACAAAATACTTGAAACAAAAACAGACTCAAATTATAAAGCAGTAACAAGTGCTTTACAAGCCATAGACTTTACACCCACAAAATACACTTCAGATAGTTCTAATAAAGCGGTAGATTTTAGTCTAGCTGCAGAAAAAACAGTTGATGCGGTAGTACATGTAATAAGTACAACCATAAGCAAGACTCCTACCACCATGATGGAATACATTCGGGGCAATGGAAGACCAACACTACAGCAAGGAAGTGGTAGTGGTGTTATTATAAGTCCAGATGGATATATTATTACAAATAACCATGTTATTGATAATGCGTCACAATTGGAAGTTACTTTAAATGACAATACAAAGTATACAGCAAGTGTTGTAGGCACAGACCCAAAAACAGATATTGCACTACTAAAAATAGAGTCAGACAATCTATTCCCTTACATTGCTTTTAGCGACTCAAATAATGTAAAACTTGGAGAGTGGGTGTTGGCAGTTGGCAATCCATTTAGACTCACCTCAACAGTTACCGCGGGTATTGTAAGTGCAAAATCTAGAGACTTAGATCAAACAGATGGTAAATCACAATCTTTCATACAAACAGATGCAGCTGTAAATAGAGGCAATAGCGGTGGTGCCTTGGTTAATACAAAAGGCGAACTCATAGGTATTAATACTGCAATTACAAGCCAGACGGGCTCTTACGTAGGGTATTCTTTTGCAGTACCCAGTAATATTGCACGTAAGGTTGTTGAAGACATACTTGAATTTGGAGAGGTACAACAAGCTATCTTAGGTATCTCCGCAAGTAGTTTAAACAGTGAAATTGCATCTAAACTAGATATAAATCAAACCAAAGGAGTCTTCGTAGCTAGTATAGAAAAAGGAGGTGCTGCAGAAAAAGGGGGCTTAAAAAAAGGGGACGTTATCATTGAGCTTGATGGAATTGAAATAGGAAAATTTGCAGACCTAACAGGATATCTGGGAAGCAAAAGACCAAATGATACTGTAGGTATAAAAGTGGTTAGAAATGGAAATCAACAAATCGTAGAGGTGGTACTTAAAAAACTAGAAGTGTATGAAATTAAAGATATCGGTATTGAGGTAGCAGAAGTTCTTCCAGATGCTTTAAAACGGTATAATATTAACGGAGGTGTTTCTATAAAAAGAGTTTTAAGGACAGATATATCAAGGTTTGCATTGCAAGGAAACATAATAACAAAACTAGATGACATTGCCGTTAAAAACATAAATGATGTAAGAGAAATCATTAACAATCGTGATGCATCACAACCTATAAAGATGACCTTTATCAATAAAAAAGCAGAGACATTCAGTTATATTTTTAGATAAGAAAAACAACGATCGCGTTTGTAGACCATACCCTATAGTACGCTCCTACACAGGAGCTATATTTTTATATTGTTTTACACTCAAAACCCAAGAAAATAATTACTTTTGCGCAAGATTTAAACAACCATTTTTGTTTTAAAAAACACCTAAACCAACCTTTATGAGTTTTGAAAATGTTTATGAAAAAGAACTGTCTTTTCAAACAGATCGCCGCAAGGCAGCCGTTTCTTTTATTAATATCATTAGTGATTTATGGTATGACAAATCAATTGAGCTTATTATATTTCGCAATCAATTAATTGATAGAAATGTTAGTGAGATTTTAAATCTTCATGAGTATGCGGGAGAATTTGTAGAAAAACCTATCTCGATTTTTGACTCAGTAGAAATTGCTCAAGCAATTAAAACCTTGAGCCTTCCTCCTGCAAAACTTGACATTGGTAAACTAACCTATGAGTTTCACTTAGAGAAAAAACAAACCAATGCGCTTGCTTTTGTGTCAGAAAAATTAAAAAACGCTAAAGATCAACAAGACATTACTCCAAAAGATGTAGTACTTTATGGTTTTGGTAGGATTGGCCGATTGTTGGCTCGCGAGCTGATGACACGAACAGGACAAGGGAGCCTAATGCGTCTTAGAGCAATAGTAACACGTGGAGCTATAGACCAAACTGTACTAGAAAAAAGAGCTTCTTTATTAAAGTATGATTCTGTTCATGGAGATTTTCCAGGAACTGTAATTGTTGATGCAAAAAAAAGCGCATTAATTATTAACGGTACAACGGTACACATGATTTCTGCCAAAGGCCCTGAAGATATTGATTACACAAAATATGGTGTCCAAGATGCTTTAATTATAGACAACACAGGTGCTTTTAGAAATAAAGAAGAATTAAGCCGTCACTTAATCCCTACTGGAGCTAGCAAAGTGTTACTCACAGCTCCAGGAGCAGGGATTCCAAATATTGTCCACGGTGTGAATCACACCCAGAACAACCCCGACGATACAGATATTTTCTCAGCAGCTTCTTGTACAACAAATGCTATCACTCCTGTTTTAAAAGCTATTGAAGATAGTTTTGGAGTAGTGCAAGGACACCTAGAGACCATACACGCCTACACCAATGATCAAAACCTGGTAGACAACATGCATAAAAAGCATCGTCGTGGTCGTGCAGCAGCTCTAAACATGGTGATTACAGAAACAGGTGCTGGTAAAGCAGTAACTAAGGCACTCCCATCTTTTGAAGGAAAACTAACCTCCAATGCAATTAGAGTTCCTGTACCAAACGGATCATTGGCAATTTTAAAATTAGAGTTAGAAAAGCAGACAACTGTTAAGCAGTTGAATGCAACCTTAAAAAAATACGCACTAGAAGGAAACCTTGTAGAACAAATTAAATACTCATTAAACAATGAGTTAGTTTCTAGTGATATTGTTGGATCCTCTGCGCCTTCCATATTTGATAGCAATGCTACTATTGTTGCAAAAGATGGAAAAAACATTGTAATCTATGTATGGTATGATAACGAATATGGGTATAGCCACCAAGTTATTAGACTTGCAAAACATATATCCAAGGTAAGAAGATACACCTATTACTAATAGTTTGCCCTGGTGTAACACCATGCTAATGACACAATAAATCAAAAAATAAAGCCATGAACCCAGTGTTGATGGCTTTTTTAATTGGCTATACTATAGTAATAAACATTAAGTATTATAGTATACCTTGAAAAGACCTAAATTATAAATTGTAGCTTTGCCCAAAATACCAAATATGGATTCTTTTCACGATTTTAAAATTAACAAGCAATTACATTTTGCAATTGAAGATTTGGGGTATGATACACCCACAGAAATTCAAACAAAATCGTTTGCTCCAATAGGGTCTGGAAAAGATGTGGTAGGTATTGCCCAAACAGGGACAGGAAAAACCTTCGCCTACATGCTCCCACTTATAAGCGGATTGAAGTTTTCTAAGCAAATAGACCCGCGAATATTGGTTTTAGTGCCTACAAGAGAGCTTGTATTACAGGTAGTTGATGAAATTAAAAAGTTTGGTAAATACTCTTCTATAAGAGTGGTTGGTGTATATGGTGGAGTAAACATTAATACCCATAAAGAAGCTGTGTGGGAAGGTGCAGATATTATCGTTGCAACTCCAGGAAGGCTATATGACCTTATTTTAAGCCGTGCCTTAAAAACAAAGCACATAAAAAAACTAGTTATTGATGAGGTGGATGTAATGCTAGATTTGGGCTTCAGGTTTCAACTCACCAATATCTTTGAACTGCTACAAGCACAACGACAAAACATCATGTACTCTGCAACGATGACAGATGATGTTGCTATATTTATTAATGATTTTTTTAAAAACCCAACCACGATATCTGTTGCTGTAAGTGGTACACCCTTAGATAATATTAAACAAACCACTTATGATGTTCCAAACTTCTACACCAAGGCAAATGTGGTTTGTTACTTATTAAAAGACAAAGAGATATTTACAAAAACACTGGTGTTTGTTCCTAATAAAAAAAGGGCAGATCTACTCTATGAGCTTCTACAAGAAAAATTTAAAGATGATGTTGCTGTTATACATTCCAACAAAACACAGAACTATCGTATAAGGTCGATAGAAAACTTTAATGCCAACAAAACACGTATTTTAGTTACTACAGATATCATGGCGCGGGGTCTGGATTTAGATCTTGTAAGTCATGTTGTAAATGTAGATACGCCAAGGTTCCCAGAAAACTATATGCACCGTATTGGAAGAACTGGTCGTGCTCAGGCGCAAGGAACCGCAATATTACTTACCACAGAAAAAGAACAACCCTTTAGAGAAGCTATAGAAACCCTCATGGGCATATCTATTGAAAAAACAGCCATTGCGAAAGAGATTGAGATTTCGACAAAACTAACTCTAGAAGAACAACCAGCAAGCTTAGAGAGAGAGAACCCTCACAAGCAACAATTTGAGCAGGGTGGTTCAAGTTTTCATGAAAAGAGTGAGAAAAACAGCAAAACAAACCAGGGAGGTTCTTACAAAAAAACCATAAAATTAAAGTACAAAAAAGCAAGAACTAAGGGAGATAAAAATTTCAATCAAAGAAACAAACAAAAAGGAAAAAAGCCTTTTTAAATTATCTTAGCTTGACATTTAGTGCTCATTAAACACGTTAAAACACCATGGCTATGCGCATCGATATTATTACCGTATTACCAGAATTACTAAAAAGTCCTTTTGAGGCCTCTATCTTAAAGCGCGCCATAGAAAAAGGACTAGTAGAGGTGCATTTGCACAACCTAAGAGATTTTGCAAGCAATAGCTATAACCAAATTGACGACTATCAATTTGGAGGGGGCGCCGGTATGGTTATGATGATTGAACCCATAGACAAATGCATAAGCGGCTTAAAAGCAGAGAGAGACTATGATGATGTAATTTACATGACACCAGAGGGCCAAACACTAAACCAAGGTATCTCAAATCAGTTATCTCTTAAAGGGAATATTATTATTTTATGTGGGCATTACAAAGGAGTTGACCAACGGGTTCGGGATCAGTTTATTACCAGAGAAATCTCTGTTGGTGATTATGTACTAAGCGGTGGTGAGTTGGCGGCGGCTATTGTTTGTGACTCTGTAATTAGGTTAATACCTGGTGTGTTAGGCAATGAAACAAGCGCACTTACAGACAGCTTTCAAGACGGTTTATTAGCGCCACCAACCTATACTAGACCCGCAGAGTATAAGGGATGGAAGGTGCCAGATGTACTTTTAAGTGGTCACGGTGCTAACATTGAAAAATGGAGAGAAGATCAGGCCTATAAGAACACTCAAAAAAGAAGACCAGATTTATTAGAGTAAAAACAAAAAGGAAGGCAACCAGCCTCCCTTTTTTAAACAACCTAACCAATAAAATAGTAATTAAAACTACTATCCATTATAATTAAGTACAATATATAAATATTGTTTAACTTTTTAGCAAAAAAATTAAACAATATTACTTTTTAAGGTTTTGTAATTATTTACTACCACTTTTGCTCCTAGATCATTCATTAAATTATACAGACCAAAGAAGGTTCTGTTAATGTATAGAAAATGCTTAGATCCTCTATTGCCATTCATTTTACGTAACTGAGTGTCTTTTGAATATTTTTCACTTAGATCTGCCACTTTACTAAAAAAGGTTTCATCACTAAAATCAAAAGTTTCCTTGTGCATAGGCTGAGTAAATAGGCTTAACATTTCATGAAACAGGGTAGAGAAAAAAGCAATTTCTTCTGGGGTATCTCTTGGAGTTAGAATTTCTAATTCATACAGTTTTTGTGTAAACATCTCTGGATTATTAATGTTTTCTGGGATTGCTAACTCGAAATAAGGGATATAAAACGCATCAGGAACCACCTTTATACAACCAAAATCTATAGCCACAAGTTCCCCTTTAGTAGTTACCAAAAAATTTCCTGGGTGAGGATCTGCATGTACCCTTTTTAATTCATGCATTTGGTACATGTAAAAATCCCAGAGGGCCTGCCCTAGCCTGTCTGCTAATTTTGTATCCGTGTTTACTTTTGTAAACTCACTTAAATGCTCACCCTGCATCCAATCCATGGTGATAATACGTTGGTTTGAGAGGTTTGGATAATAGTTAGGAAAAATTAGATGCTCAATATGCTTGCAATCTAAGACCATTTGCTGGCTTTGTTTAACCTCTAGGGTATAGTCTGTTTCTTCAAGAAGTTTTTGCTCTACTTCTTCAAAGTACTTATCACTGTCTTTACCTTTAATATTAAACATTTTTATAGCCACTGGCTTAACTATGGCCAAATCACTGCTAATACTATCTGCAATTCCCGGGTATTGAATTTTAATAGCTAACTCTTTACCATCCTTTGTAGCCTGGTGTACTTGTCCAATACTAGCAGCTGCAATAGACTGTGAATTAAAGGTGTCAAAGAGATCTTCTGGATGTTTGCCAAAGTATTTATAAAATGTTTTTCTTACCAAAGGAGCAGAAAGTGGAGGTACAGAAAATTGTGCCAATGAAAATTGTTCTACATACGCCTTTGGCAAAATGTTTTTTTCCATGCTTAGCATTTGGGCAACTTTTAAGGCAGAACCCTTCAAGTTTTTTAACCCTTCATAGATATCGCTGGCATTGTTTTGATTGAGTTTCTCTTTGGCATTTTGAGGATCAACTAGGGTGTCTCCGTAATATTTAAGTTGATTAATACCAACTTTAACACCTGTTCTCACTAGTCTTGTGGCTCGTGATATTTTACCTGTAGGTATACTATCTATTGTTTTCATGGGGGCGTAGGTTCTGTTTGAGGCTGTTTGGAATACAAATGTTTGGTGTGGTTTATTCTGAAATTTTAGAAAATTTAAAACACGCGATTAATTCATTTTCTCTTTCCACAAAAACTTTCCAAAATCTAAAATACTTTCTAAAGGAGTCGTTTCAAAAACATCAAAAATGGCAAGTACAGATTTTTCTATCACAACATCGGTTTTCTCGAAAGAAGCAGAGTTGTCCTCCATCCAGTATTTCATGATAAACAGCGTCTGTAACCAGGCACCTTCACTAAATACAGAAACAGGTTGTTTTAGTATTTTGAAAGATTTCTCTTCGTTTTTTTGATCAATCAAAGTGGCAGCAAATTCTTTGATGTTTGATCTCAGGGGTTTTAACTGAGATAGATTCTTCATCATATCTCCATGCTGTTTTAGAGTAAACATGACATAACTTCTATTGGCAGTTAACAGTTCAAAGAAGGTGAAGAAAAAAGTAAGCATTTTTTCTTGATTGTTGAAGTTTGCATACTCAGGAGTTTTTTGCCCCAATTTCATCGCATTGTCAAAAAACGCGGTCCAAATACCTTGTTGCAAGTTTTCAAAGCTTCCAAAAAAATTATAAAACTCAGCTTCTGTCATGGCATGCTCTTTGGCAAACTTATAGACGCTTTTGGGGGTTTTCTCATTCATGAGTACGTACTCCATGTAGGCAGATACAATCACATCCTTGGTAATTGCTTTGGTTTTGCTGGTCGTCTTTTTTGTTGGGGTTGTGTTTGATTCTTTTGTAGCCATAATAGGTTCTGTTTTGGAATGTAAAAATACAAAACGTTCAATTAATTTAAATATTTGTTAAACACAATGTTGTGTTAAAAAACAAAACAAATGACAACCTGTCACAAAATCAAACGTGGTATTTTCTTTGACTAGGTAAAAGTGGAATGTAATATTTCCGAAGAAATAAAAATCATAATTCAATAAATTATACAAAAATGAGCACAGGAACAATCAATGTATCGGTAGAAAATATTTTCCCGCTTATCAAAAAGTTTTTATATAGTGATCATGAAATCTTTTTACGTGAGCTAGTAAGTAATGCTACAGATGCAACTTTAAAATTAAAACACCTATCCAATATTGGAGAAGCTAAAATAGAATATGGCAATCCTTTTATTGAAATTAAAGTAGATAAGGAAGGTAAAAAATTACACATCATTGATCAAGGTGTAGGAATGACAAAAGAAGAAGTTGAAAAATACATCAATCAAATCGCTTTCTCTGGCGCAGAAGAGTTTATAGAAAAGTACAAAGACAAAAAAGGGGAAGATGCTGGAATTATTGGCCATTTTGGTCTAGGTTTCTATTCTGCCTTTATGGTAGCAGATAACGTAGAGATTATCACAAAGAGCTACAAAGATGAACCCGCAGCGCATTGGAGCTGTGATGGTTCTCCAAACTACACCTTAGTAGAGGGATCAAAAACAGATAGAGGAACTGAGATTATACTACACATCAGCGAGGAAGAGGTCGCATTTTTAGAAGATGCTAAAATAACTGAGCTTTTAACTAAGTATAATAAGTTTATGCCTATTCCAATTAAATTTGGAATGAAAACAGAAACCCTTCCAAAGCCCGAAGATGCCAAAGAAGAGGATGCTGCACCTACTAAAGAGGTGGATAACATTATCAATAACCCAAGCCCAGCTTGGACTAAGCAGCCAAGTGAATTAAAGGATGAAGACTACAGCGGTTTTTACAGAGAGTTGTACCCTATGCAATTTGAGGAGCCACTCTTTAATATACACTTAAACGTAGACTATCCTTTCAACCTTACTGGAATTTTATACTTTCCGAAGATGAATAAGGACATGCAAATCCAGAAAGATAAAATACAGTTATACCAAAACCAGGTGTTTGTTACAGATAACGTGGAGGGTATTGTACCAGAATTCTTGACCATGCTTCGTGGTGTGATAGACTCTCCAGACATTCCTTTAAATGTATCTCGTAGTTATTTGCAAGCAGATGGGGCTGTAAAGAAAATCTCTAGTTACATAACACGTAAGGTGGGTGACAAATTAAAGAGTTTATTTAAAGACAACCGTGAAGAGTTTAACGCAAAGTGGGATGATATTAAAATAGTGATTGAGTACGGTATGCTAACCGAAGATAAATTCTTTGATAAAGCCCAGGACTTTATGTTATACCCAACGGTAGATGGAAACTATCACACTTTTGCAGAACTTAAAGAAAAATTAGCTGCAGTACAAACAGATAAAGATGATAAGCTTGTGCTATTGTATGCAAGTAACAAAGAAGAACAACACTCTTACATTGCCGCTGCAAAAGATAAGGGGTATGAAGTATTGCTTTTAGACTCTCCTATTATATCTCACCTTATCCAGAAAATGGAAACCTCTCAAGAGAAAATTTCATTTGTAAGAGTAGATGGAGATCACATAGATAATCTTATCAAAAAAGATGAGCAGGCTATCTCTAAACTTTCTGACCAGGAGAAAGAAACCCTAAAAACCTTTTTAACCGAGACGATACCTGCAGAGAAATTCTCTGTGCAACTAGAAGCTATGGACAGCAAGTCTAATCCTTTTATTATCACAGAGCCAGAATTTATGCGCCGAATGAAGGAGATGCAACAAAATGGTGGCGGTGGCGGCATGTTTGGTATGGGTAACATGCCTGATATGTATAATTTAATTGTAAACACCAACCATGAGCTGGTAACAGAGATTCTAAATACCAAAACCGCTAAGAAAAAGCAGCGCCTGGTAAATCAGGCGCTAGACTTGGCCAAACTAAGTAAAGGACTATTAAAAGGTGAGGACATGACTGCTTTCATAAATAGAAGCTATGAAATGATTAAATAAATCTCATTTTTTTATTGATTTTAAACCCTATGTATCAAAAATACATGCGGTTTTTCAGTAATTTATCACATAAAAAGCAATAAAATGGGTTAAAAAGCATAAAAAAAAGCACTTATTTAGAAAAAATATAGGGCTGTGAGGCCCCGTTATACGGCAAAATGTTTAAAAACATCGATTAAATGCTTTTTTTTTAGAATAAAGTTATTAAATTTGACCCATATTAATTAACCAAATATTTTTATTATGAAAAAATTATTACTTTTTACTGCATTAGCAAGTTTTACATTTGCTTCTGCGCAAGTTACAACCAATGCAGGAACTTTTAATAAGCCTGCTGAAGGAGACACTGCTTTTGAAATGCAATTCATGCCTAACCTTGACGGTGCAGCTATGTTTGATGACAGAGGAGCTACTGTAACAATGAGAAAATTCGAATCAGCAACAAAAGCTGTTCGCTGGTCTGCATCTTTTGATGTATCTGGTTCAGATATAGAAGATTCTGACACACTTTGGAATATTGGATTAGGATATGGTGTTGAAAATCATTTTGCAGGATCTGAACGTTTATCTACTTTCTGGGGTTACCAAGGTGCCATCAATGTGGATAGTGGAGCATCTAGTACTGATGACGCTGGTAATGCTGTAGATGCTGAGACATCTTTTGGTGTAGGAGTTGGTGTGTTTTTAGGAGCAGACTACTATATCATGCCAAAAGTATATGTTGGTGTTGAAATGGGTTACGGTTTAGGTATTGCATCAGGTAACGATATAATGGCTTGGGGATTAACCGGAGGCGTTAACGGAATGATGAGAGTTGGATTCAGACTATAATCTTACTTAATTACAATTTAAAACCCGAAGCTAAGCTTCGGGTTTTTTTTTATGTTTTTTTTGTTTAGAAGAGCTGAAAATAAAATTAGCTCTTTTTTAGGCAATTATTTAACATGTTTCAAGAAATATATCGTATACATTTACAATGAATCAATACAATAAATAATGAAAAAATATATTCTCACAATACTTTTTTGTACCCTAACTTTTTTTAGTTTTTCTCAATCATCAAATTGGAAATTAATAGATGTTGAAAAAACTAACTTTTCAAATACATCCCTTAAACTCAGAAAAACAGTCCCTACTAATTTTAAAGTTTATAAGTTAGCTACCCAAAAACTCAAAAAAGAACTCTCCATTGCAAAAGCAAATGAATTGATTCTAATTGAACTACCAACACCAGATGGCGTGCAGAGTTTTTCATTAAAAAAGGCCTCCTCACTATCAGAAGAACTTACTCAAAAATTTCCTATGATTGCGTCTTATGTTGCCAAAGGAGTTGATAATCCATCTGCAGTTGCAAGAATTAGTTTTGGAACAGACGGATTTCATGGGGTTATATTTTATGGGGATAAACCTTCTTTTTATATAGACCCATATACAAAAAACAACAATTACTACATTGCCTACAGCAGGTCAAGCCTACCTCAAAGAGATCAAGAATTTAGATGTGGAGTTAATACACAACTCAAGAGTAATAAAGTGATTGAAAACACTCAAAAAAATGCAAATGATGGGCTTTTAAGAACATTTCGACTAGCTCTGGTGTGCTCGGGAGAGTACGCAGAATTTCATCTCAATGACCAAGGAGTTGCAAATAATGCGTCAGATAACACAAAAAAAGCTGCAGTCTTATCTGCTATGAATACCTCTATGACAAGAATAAATGGTGTTTTTGAACGTGATTTAGGTGTGAGAATGGAAATTGTTGGCAACAATGATCAGATTATTTTTCTAGATGCCGCCACAGATGGAATTACGGACGGTAGTGCTGGAACAATGATTAATCAAGTGCAAACAATTTGTGACAATACTATTGGAAGTGCAAATTATGATATAGGCCATATTTTTAGCATTGGAGGCTCTGGTCTTGCAGGACTGGGTGTTGTATGTATTAATGGGTCTAAAGCAAGAGGTGTTACGGGCATTGGCACTCCTACAGGAGATCCATATGATATAGACTATGTATCTCATGAAATGGGGCATCAGTTTGGGGCAAATCATACACAAAATAATGGTTGTAATAGAAATAATTCAACTGCAGTAGAGCCAGGTAGCGCATCTACGATTATGGGCTACGCTGGTATTTGTGCCCCTAATGTACAAAATAACAGTGATGATCACTTTCATTCTGTAAGCATCACTGAAATGTGGAATAAGATTCAATCCACAGCAAATTGTGCACAAACAACAGCAACAGGTAATAGTGCTCCAATTATTAGCGAAGGTCAAGATTATTCAATCCCAAAATCAACTCCTTTTGTACTAAGAGGAAACGCTTCAGATGTAAATCAAAATGACGTGTTAAGCTATAACTGGGAGCAAATAGATAATCAAGTAGTAACAATGCCTCCCGTTTCAACAAGTACTTCTGGGCCGGCTTTTAGGTCTAATCCATCAATAAGCTCTCCTAATAGATATATGCCTACATTACCAACAGTAGTAGCGGGAAGTATCTCTAGCACATGGGAGGTAGTACCATCGGTTGCAAGGGAGATGAATTTCTCATTAGTTGTAAGAGATAATGTTGCTGGAGGTGGAAATAGTGCAAGAGATGATATAAAAGTAACAACGCAAGATATAACACCATTTACAATAAATGGTCCTTCAACAAATGTTGATTGGCCAGTTGGCTCTTCACAGACAATTAACTGGGTAGTTGGTGCTACAAATCAAGCACCGGTGAATAGTCAAAGTATAAACATTTTGTTATCAACAGATGGTGGTGTTAGTTTTCCAATAACGCTCGCTTCAGGCGCAGCTAATGATGGAACACATACCATTGTAGTTCCAAATAATATTACCACTCAAGCAAGAATATTAGTAGAGGCGGCAGATAATATTTTTTATAACGTTAACACTAGCAATTTTACAATTAGCGCCTCTGACCCAACATTTATTGTAACCAATACAACAGGAGTTGTAGAATTGTGTTCAAATAGTATTAATTCAGTTACTTATAATATTTCGGTAGATTTTTTAAATAATTTTTCAGAAACTGTAAGCTTTTCAACCTCTGGTGAACCCTTAGGCTCGTCTGTAAGTTTTAGTCCAACAACTATCAATTCTGACGGGACCGTGACAATGACTGTTGGTAATTTAAATTCAGTGGTTCCAGACTCATATTTAATAGACATCACTGCCTTTTCTAGTTCAATTACAAGAAATATAAATGCGACATTAAACATTTTAAACGCAACTTTTGAGCCTTTAAATTTAACATCACCAGCTAACAATGTTACAGATGTTTCTTTATCTCCCACTTTTTCTTGGGATGCTATCTCTAACGCAAGTTCTTATGATATTGAAATCGCTACAGATTTAGAATTTAATTCAATTATAGTAAACGAGAATATAACAACCAATTCATATACGGCAACTTCTTTAAACCAATCAACAATCTATTATTGGAGAGTTAAGGCTAAAAATAGTTGTGGGGAGGGAGATTTTTCATCAGTAAGCTCCTTTACTACCCAAACATGTTCTAGATGTGCTTCTCAAGGAACTACTGAGTTCCAGACCAGTACCACAAGAGTGGTTTTTAACACGATTGATAATGCCTCTGGTAAACCCTCAGGATATAGTGATTACACAAACATAAGTACCACTATTGAAAGAGATGCAAGCTATGACATCTCAGTACAAGTAAACACAGATGGCCCATATACAATTGGTACTATGGTTTGGATCGATTGGAATCAAAACTGTGATTTTGATGATGCAGGTGAAGAATATATTCTTGGCACCGCATCTAATGAGTTAGATGGCGAAACCTCACTTAGTCCTTTATCAATTTTAATTCCATCAGATGCTTCATTAGGGCAAACAGTAATGAGAGTATCTACTCAGTACAATGCATATCCTACTTCATGCCTTCAAAATTTTGATGGGGAAGTAGAAGATTATACCCTAAATATAATCAGTCCTAATTCTATTTCTTGGACAGGAGCAGTTAATACTTCTTGGATTAATACCTTAAACTGGAGTACAGGAGCTGTACCTACCACTCTTGACGCTGTGGTTATAAATGGCACATTCACTAATGAGCCCATTATATCCAGTAGTACAGATGCTTTAGTTCAATCGGTAACAGTAGCCACAGGCAACACCCTAACCATAGACGAGACATCTTCTTTAACAGTTTCTGGAGACTTTACCAACACAGGTAGCGTTACTCTAAACTCTACCGCAGATGATTTCTCATCTTTAATTGTGGAAGGAACCGCTAGCGGTGATATCATTTACAACAGATTTGTAAATGTGTATGACGACACCCTTGGTGGCGGTTGGGATTTTGTAGGAGCCCCTACCGGGATGACCATTGCAGATTTTATAACGGCAAATGGAGCCAACATACAAGTACTTGGTGATGATTATGCATTTGCCCAGTATGATAATGCAACTGGACAGTATACTAGATACGCAACAGCCTCACAAACAGGAAGTTTTACACCTGGGCAAGGGTATGCAATGGCAATGTCACCAGAGGATCTACCTCCACCTCCATCAGGTGGCGTACCTGGAACCACAGTAGCCTTTACTGGTGCTATGGAAACTACATCTCAAAGCATCAATATTATCAATAACGATGGTTTAAACAATGTTGGTAGAAGATGGAACTTGGTATCAAACCCTTTCCCTTCATACATTGTAGGATATGATGGCACGGAAAATCCCACCAACTTTTTGTATGCAAACAGCACTGTTATTGATAGTGAACGTTTGGCTGTATATGGTTGGAATGGGTCTGATTATACGATTTACAATAATTTATCAGGCGCCTTTTCAATAGCTCCTGGTCAAGGATTTTGGATAGCAGCAGCAGGTACATCAGATGCCGCTCTAGATTTTACAGCTGCTATGCGTACTACTACAGGAACTGGAGATTTTATTCAAGGACCACAGCTACTTACTTACAATGTAGGATTAAAGCTTTACAATGGTGAGATAGAAAGAGCAGCAACCAATTTCTACTTTAGAAATGGTCTTACTCTAGGTCTTGATCCTGGATACGATGCAGCAGCATATAACCAGTCAACAAAACTAAGTTCAAGACTGGCCCAAGGAAGCCAAGAAACAGCATTTGCTATAAATGCTATGGATATTGATGATTTGCAAAATACTAGAGTGCCTCTTGAGATACGGCAAAATGCAGGACAGGCCTTTACTATTAGTATTTCAGATATGGAACTTCCTCAAGATATCTCTGTATATCTAGAAGATACCTTAAACGGCACCCTTACTTCACTAAAAGATGGAGACTTTGCGCTAACAGCACAAAGTAATCTTAGCGGAGCAGATAGATTCTTTATTGTCTTTAAAGACAATAGCGTACTCTCTAGTGGAGACTCCCTTGGTATAAACACGCTAAATATATACAAAGCAAATACAGATAGTTTTGTTACTATAGCGGGTATCACTCCAGAGTTAGGAAAGCTAAATGCTACTCTTTACAACATACTTGGTGCAACAGTGCGTGAAAAAGCGTTAAACACTGCAACAGCAACCCAGACGTTATCTACAGGAGGTCTAGCAAGTGGCTTGTATATCATACAATTAAAATCAGGGAACCAAGTGTTCACTAAAAAAATAATTGTACAATAGCTTTTTGGCAATAACTCTATTAATAAAACCCCAAAGCCCCGCTTCGGGGTTTTTAGTTATTTAGAAAATTTGGAAAATGCATTTGTTATAATACTGAGAAAATTGTGATATTTTTTCAGGAAATCTAGTGTTAATTCGGTCCCAAGAAATTGTTATAGTGCTCAATTCTAGTTATTTTAGCTGCAAATTAAATTGATAACCCTGTCAAATTATGAAAACAAAAATAATTCCTCAAATTTTAATAGTATTTTTTTGCTTGCAGCTTAGTGCACAAAAAAATGACGATAAAAAACAACAAGCAACAGCTAGTATATCAATAGAGAAACTGTTGCAACAAAAAAGCAATGCCATCACCATTACCCACCAACACACTAGTAGTGTTAGTGGTGTAAAACATACTTACCTAAGACAAGCTATTAATGGTATTGGAGTGTATGGTACAGAGTCTAGTATTCATACCGATGCCTCTGGTAAAGCAATTGTAACACACAACAATTTAAAAAACAAACTTTCTAATACTATAACCTCCATGAGCGCCAGCCTTACTGCCTCTGAGGCGATATCTGCTGTAGCAAATACTATGGGGTATTTTATAAATGGTCTTGAAGAAATAGCTTATGAGGGTGGCCCGAGCAAAAAAACACTCTTTAATAAGGGTGCTATTTCAGAAAATGACATTCCTGCAAAATTACTGTACTACTACTCAAAGAAAACTGGAACTAGAATAACCTGGGAAATTTCCATTAAAGAAACAACAGGGGCAGATTGGTGGAATTTTCAGGTAGATGCAGTTACCGGAGAGATACTTCACAAAGAAAACTGGACGGTATCGTGTAATATTTTGGGAGATCATAATACGCACAATCACTCAAATAACGAAAAATTAGAAAATAATATAACCGAGCCTATACCTCACAACCTAGCTGAGACATCTGCGATGGTAGGTAGTTATAATGTATACCCAATGCCAGTAGAATCTCCCAATTATGGTGGCAGATCTGTGGTTACAGATCCAGATAATACAATAGCATCACCCTTTGGATGGCATGACACTAATGGAGCCAGTGGAGCAGAGTTTACCATCACAAGAGGAAACAATACACACGCCTATGAAGATGGAGACAATCCTGGGTATAGCCCAGATGGTGGCGCTGGTTTGACATTTAATTTTCCTATTAACGAAACATACTCTAACGCTAATCAAAGCGAAGATGCAGTGATTACCAATCTATTTTACTGGAATAATATTATCCATGATGTAGTATACCAATACGGTTTTGACGAGGCTTCTGGAAATTTTCAAGAAAACAATTATGGAAATGGCGGAGCAGGAAGTGATTACGTAAATGCAGAAGCGCAGGACGGCTCTGGAACTTGTAATGCAAACTTTGGAACTCCACCAGATGGAGGAAACCCAACCATGCAAATGTATGTGTGCGGTTCTAGAGATGGAGATTTAGATAATGGAGTGATTATCCATGAGTATGGACACGGGATTTCAAACAGGTTAACAGGTGGAGCTGGCGCAGCTGGTTGTTTAGGTAATCAAGAACAAATGGGTGAAGGCTGGAGTGATTACTATGCCCTTATGATGACCATAGAGGCTACAGATGCAGGTACAGACGCAAGACCTATAGGAACGTGGCTTACTGGTTCTGGACCCAATGGAGCAAGTATTAGAACCTATGATTACAGTACAGATTTTGGAGTAAACCCTCACACCTACAATGATATAACAACAGAGTCTATACCACATGGAGTAGGATCTGTATGGGCAGCTATGCTTTGGGATATGACTTGGAAACTAATTGACACTGAAGGTTTTGACCCAGACACTTACAACGGCAGTGGAGGAAATAATACCGCGCTAGTGCTTGTCACTGAAGCAATGAAACTTCAGCCCTGCTCTCCGGGACTTGTAGATGGTCGTGATGCAATTATTGCTGCAGATCAAGCCATTTATGGCGGAGCACACCTGTGTGAAATTTGGGAAGCTTTCGCAGCGAGAGGACTTGGGTTTAGTGCAGATCAAGGAAGCTCAAACAGTAGATCTGACGGAACAGAGGCTTTTGACCTCCCTCCTACGTTTTCTTCTTTTGAAACTATTGAAGAAGTTTGTCTTGCAGATGGTGTGCAAACAGGCCTTGGTGGAGGCGCACCAACAGGCGGTGTATACAGCGGTCTGGGAGTAACAGATGATGGTAACGGCACCACCTACACCTTTGATCCTTCAATAGCGGGAAGCGGCACTGTTACTATAGGATATGCAATTAATGATTTTTGCACTGGCCTACCAGGAACCCTCTCAGATACTATTTTAGTGACAGATTTAGCGCCAGAGATTATTTGTAAAGGTGCTGGATTATTAATTTTAAATGGTATTTCTCAGGATAGCCCAGGATTAATTATTGAAGATTTAAACACTGTTAGTACATCTATAACTATTGCTCAAAATGTAGCTATTACAGATTTAAACTTGCGCCTAGACATCTCACACACTTATGTTGAGGACATGATTATAACACTCACCTCACCGGGAGGAACAGCATCTTCGATTGTATTTAACGGAGGTTTAGATGGCTGCTCTGGGGACAACCTAGTGACGCTGTTTGATGATGCATCTATTAATGCATTAGCATGTAACACAGGTGGAAATGCATTTCCAGAAGAAGATTACGCCCCTAGCAACCCTCTGGGTGTTTTTAATGGGGAATTCACACAAGGTGATTGGACATTATCTGTAGAAGATACTTTTAATGCAGATCCAGGAGTTGTAAACTCTTGGGGGCTAGAATATACCTATGAACTTGAATCTCAACCTCTAGATGTATTTTTAGATATTACACAAAATGCAACTGTTAATGCACAAGATTTCATAGAAAGTGTAACACTTGCCTGTGGAGGGTACAGTACTTTGGCAGGAACACCGCTAAATGCAACGGTATCGTTTACTATTGCAGATGTTGGACTTACCAATGTAGCATTGGAAGTAACAAGTGATACAGGACTTATTACAACTTGTACCGCTATTGCTAATGTTATTGAAAACACTACAGGAGGCATAGTAATTACATGTCCAGAAGATTTAATAATTTCTTGTGAACTCGTTGGAACAGCTTCTCCTGAAATTACAGGTATAGCAACAGCAATTTCAAATTGTAGCACACCACCAACACTTACATTCAGTGATAGTTATGATACAACTTGTGGAACCATTGAGACAATAACAAGAACTTGGACAGCCCAAGATGCCTGCGCAAACCCCATAGCTACATGTATCCAAATTATAACTGTAGTAGATGAAACACCACCTGTTGCGGATTGTCCTGCAGATATTACAGTAGATACAGATCTCAATCAGTGTAGCGCAGTGGTAGACTATTTTGTTGGAGGTACAGATTCATGTGGTAGTGTTACTATAACACAAACAAGTGGCCTGGTCTCTGGAAGTGTGTTCCCTATTGGAGATACCGTAAATTCTTTTGAAATACAAGATGAGTGCGGAAACTTGAGTGAATGTTCTTTTGTGGTAACCGTTGTAAATAATAATGCAGCACAGGCCATCTGTCAAGACATTACCATTGTATTAGACGCTATGGGTATGGCAAGTATTACTCCCTCTGATGTAAATGGCGGTACTGTAGTGCTTTGTGATACAGCAGACACCACCATAGACATAGATACTTTTACATGTGATAACATAGGACCAAATAATGTAACATTAAGTGTTGTTGACTCCTCAGGAAACATCACTAGCTGTATCGCGATAGTTACCGTTGAGGATATGATTGCCCCTGAGGTAATATGCCAAAATATTACAGTGGCTCTAGGCTCCTCGGGTGTTGCAAATATAACTGCGGCTATGATTGATGGAGGTAGTACAGATAACTGCGCAGTAGAAACAGCAAGCATAGACACTACAAGTTTTGATTGTTCTAATGTTGGTCTGAATATAGTAACACTTACGGTTACAGATAGTAGCGGAAATACAAGTTCTTGTGCAGCAGAGGTGCTTGTAGAAGACACCTTAGCGCCCACAGCAATTTGCCAAAACATTACCGTAGAACTTGGCATAGACGGGACTGCAACCATTTCTAGTGCAGATATAAATAACGGATCCTCAGACAATTGTGGTGAGGTTACCTATGAGTTAACTCCTACCACTTTTGATTGTTCAAACATTGGGTCAAACATAGTTAACTTACTTGTTTTTGACAGTAACGGTTTGGCCTCAGAATGTTTTGCAACAGTTACTGTACTAGACTCTGCTGCACCTACTGCTATTTGCCAAGATATTACTATTTCTCTTGATTTGGATTATACAGCAACCATAACTCCTGCAGATATAGATGGCGGAAGTATCGATAACTGTACATTAAGTACCACCTCAATAGACATAAACACCTTTGATTGTTCTAATTTGGGCCCAAATACAGTTACTTTAACAGTGACAGACCAAAATGGTAACCAATCTAACTGTGAGGCGGTGGTAACTGTTATAGAAGGGCTCAACACCCCTATTGCGGTTTGTCAAAACATAACTGTCACTATTGGTGAAGATGGAACAGCAACTATTTTAGCAAGCGCGATTGATGCAGGTTCACTAGGAGCTCGATGTGTTGACGCTTTTAGCTTAGATATAGATACCTTTTCATGTACAGATATTGGAACCCTTGTAGAAGTAGAGTTTACTGTTTCAAATGCTGCTGGTGATACAGATAGCTGTATCGCGTATGTAAATGTAATAGATGGTATTGCCCCAGAGATTACATGTCCAGAAGATCAAACAGTAACAAGTGATGGTCCATATCCATTACCAGATTACTTTGCAACTGGGCAAGCAGTAGTTACAGATAACTGTTTGGATTTAATAACGGTGTTTAATCAAAACCCTGCTGCAGGAGCTTTAATGCCCCAGGGAGTGCATATTATCACGTTATCTACCCAGGATATAAGTGGTTTCACTGCAGAGTGTGAATTTACACTTACGGTTATTGATAATTTAGGGACCCAAAACACAAGTGCTTTACGCACAATTACAGTGTATCCAAACCCTGCCAATGATGTTATAACTCTTAGTAACCCTCAAAATATAAATCTTAGGAGTGTTTCTATTTATGACATGACTGGAAGGCTTATCATCACCAAAGATTTGCAAGCTGCAACTCAAGAAAGTACTGTTGATATTAGCGCATTGCAAAGCGGGAATTACCTGTTATTTATTAAAAGTACGTACGGGCAAATTACCAAACAATTATTAAAAGAGTAAGGCTTAACACCTTGCTCCTTATATTTATTTTTCTTTAAAATTTAAAACCGTCCACAACACTAAGTTGTTGACGGTTTTTTAATACTTTTAATATCTAAATTTAAATTCCTTTAGCTACTGGCTTTGAAAATTCTAGAAACCTACATTGTACCGCCCCTTAAGGCGCCTATAAGGCTTTCTGACCTTAGGGCAGGAACTTTCTCTTTGATAGCTTCTAGAAAAGCGTTTACCAAACTTGTAAAGGCAAATTTGGTGCACGTAAACAACAAGAAAAGTACCACGGCAACACTTCTTTTGGGCGGGGAGATCATTACAGTGTTTAGAGATCAAACCCAAATTAAAAAACCTAGTATTAAAATTGCTTTGAAAATTATCTATGAGGATGAGTATCTAGCGATTATCAACAAACCTCCAGGGGTTGAGGTGAGCGGTAACAAAAGATATACCATCGCTAATGCGCTTGATAAGGCCCTTAAAAAAAGCAATCAAGAAGATGCACTCCAACGTCCAGAGCCAATACACAGGCTAGATTACCCTACTAGTGGTTGTCTACTCATAGGTAAAACATCTAAAGCTGTGATGATGCTTAATAGAGCCTTTCAAGAAAAAAAAATAGACAAAGTATATTATGCCATTACCATAGGGAAACAAAAAACTAGTGGCACTATTAAAAGCCCTCTGGAAGGGAAATCATGTATTTCACATTTTGAGGTTATAGACACTGTTGCCTCTATAAAGTATAAGGCGCTAAACTTAGTTAAGCTTATTCCTGAAACGGGAAGAAAACACCAACTAAGAAAACATTTAGCAGCTATCCAAAATCCTATTATGGGAGACAACCAGTATGGTACAGACAGAAATAAAGGTATGGGTAATGGCTTATATTTGCACGCCTACTCTATAAATTTTATACATCCTGAAACAGCACTTACGATTTCAGAATACATCAAATTACCTAAAAAATTCACACGTATATTCAAACAAATAAGACTGTAAAACCACAGGCTATTTGTTTATTATAAATTGTATTTTTAAATCTTAAAATATAGATCTATGCTTTCATGGCACCAATACCTCTTAGGGCTTATTTTTGTTATCGCTGGAGCCAATCACTTTAGGACTCCCAAAATATACGAGCGTATCATGCCTTTATATATTCCAGCACCAAGTTTTATGGTGCTCTTATCTGGTATAACTGAAATGATTGCAGGGTTTCTATTATTAAATCCTCAAACACAAACTTTAGGCGTTTGGTCTATCATAGGCCAGCTGGTCGTTTTTCTTGCAGTCCATATTCATATGTTACAAAACAAAGAAGCTTCTCTACAACTTCCTAAATGGTTTCTTATGCTCAGGATACCTTTGCAATTTGGTATGATGTACTGGGCCTCTCAATATCTAGTGGCATGAATTTATTTGAAGAAAACCCTGAACTAGAGAAAATTGTCTTACCCATGAGAGATGCACAGGTAAGCTATTATCCAAATTTTTATACCCTGGTAGAAGCCCAAGCACTTCAAGATAAAATACAACAACAAACCCACTGGCAAGAAGATGATATAAAACTCTTTGGTAAGGTTTTTAAACAGCCTAGACTCACTGCATTATATGGTGATAGCAACAAACCTTACACCTATTCAAACATTACAATGTATCCAAACCAGTGGAGCCCAACGCTATTAAAAATCAAACAAGACATTGAGGCTGTAAGCAATCAAAAATTCACATCTGTGCTGCTTAATTTATACCGTGACGGTAAAGACTCCAACGGGTGGCATAGCGATGATGAAAAAGAATTAGGGACTCATCCTTTTATTGCCTCTTTATCTTTTGGAGCAAAAAGGATATTTCATTTCAAGCACAAGACAGATGCCAGCCTAAAGTTTAAAATAGAATTAGAACCTGGTAGTTTGCTACTTATGGGGGGAGCAACACAAGCGTTTTGGAAACATCAAATTCCAAAAACAAAAAGAAAAATAGCACCTAGGATAAATCTAACTTTTAGGAATATCAAGGACTCTTTTTTTTGAGGATCAAAGAAGATTAACCATATATTTCGTTTAAGATACTTGCCAAACGCAGTCCTGCTTTTTGAAGTTGTTTTCTAGATACATTTACATATCTGTACATGTATTTATATCCCAAATTTTCTCCAACACTAGTATTGGCATAAACATCTTCACACAAAGCGCGGCTCTCATACATCCAATCTGTAACAGCGCCACTTTGTATGGTTTGAATTTCTTTTTTACTGAGGGCATCTACATTACTAGTTAACTCTGTGAAGCTCATCCCATAACCTTCTATAATTTTTGTATCCCAAACGCTGTGCAAATTGGTTTGCTTGCCAAACCACTTTACTTTAAAAGAGTTTCCTCCTTTATCTTCTTTGAGCCCAACGTGTAGGGGCATATGCAAATCACCAATAAAATGCACCAACAATCTTAGGTAAAATTCCTTGTCTTTTTGACTAGAAGTTGCATCTTTAAGAACATCTATACAGTTTTGAATCCCTACAATAATATCTCCCTTTTTGTTTTTAGGAGTATTTTCATACCTGCCCCCAAATGGAAAATTTACATAGTGCCATGGACCGTATTTCCTGTAGGCGTCATCACTGCGTATCTCATCTGCATAGGTGGATACAAAAGCCAAAGACTCTCCCCCCAGTAGCGCCGAAATTTTCTTTGCTGCCCTTTTGGATAAATGCTTGGCAGCAATTTCTCCCATAGTGCGGTGTCCCGTTTTTCCCCAATCTTCAGAGGCTGTAAGGGAGACGCTAGAAAATAATACAACAAATACTACAATTAAAAGAGATCTCATAAAACAACTATTTTACACAAATATAACAAGAGTATGCACAAGGGGTTTACAAATTGATTTGGAAATTTCAGAAAAATCAATAAACACATCAAGAAGCCTTTAGATATAAAATTATGAGAGCTGCATTCTCAATTCTGAATTAAAAAAACTATTTTGCATTAAAACATACTCATGCAAGATACTGCCACACAAATTATAGAAGATACTACCCCTTTATTTACCAATGACACGATTGTCTTTGGGATACTAATGGTAGCCCTGGGTTTTATATTCTATACTTCTTCAAAAAAACAGGGCCCTTGGAAAGCCTTTTACAGTATTGTACCTGCATTATTTATAGCCTATTTTATTCCTGCAGTACTTACCACAACAGGGGTTATTGCTCCAGAGTGGACTAGTGTTTCACAAACAGGTGAGGTTAGCTCTGGGAAAACAAGCCTGTATTATGTTGCTAGTAGATACCTACTGCCCGCTGCACTGGTTTTAATGACTTTGAGTATCGATTTAAAAGCAGTTTTTAATTTGGGCCCAAAAGCCTTAATTATGTTTTTAACGGGTACCGCTGGTATAATTATAGGAGGACCTCTTGCCGTTTTATTGGTGGGTAGTTTTTGGCCTGAGGCAGTTGGTGGACAGGGTGCAGATGCTGTGTGGAGAGGTTTATCTACTCTAGCAGGAAGCTGGATTGGTGGTGGCGCCAATCAAACAGCTATGCTGGAGGTGTATGGCTATAACCAAGCCCTTTATGGAGGGATGGTTTTTGTAGATATAGTAATAGCCAATGTATGGATGGCACTTATACTAATAGGCATAGGTAAGTCAAAAAAAATAGACAAATGGTTGGGCGCAGACACCTCTGCCATTGAAGCGCTCAAAGAAAAAGTTTCCAACTACACCCAACAGGTGAGTAGAAACCCATCACTCACAGATCTTATGATTCTTGGAGCTATAGCTTTTGGAACCGTTGGCCTTGCTCATTTTGGGGCAGGCTACCTAAGCGCCTTTTTTACAGATTTTGTAGATAGCTTAACCCCCGGTTTAATACGTAATTTATTTACCTTTTTAAGCTCTTCGTTTTTCTGGATGATTTCTATTACAACTCTTATTGGGATTATACTATCCTACACCAAGTTAAGAACCTATGAGGGAGCAGGCGCAAGTAAATTTGGAAGTGTTTTTATCTACATACTTGTGGCAACCATAGGTATGAAGATGGATTTAATGCTCATTTTCGATAATTGGCAACTCATTATTATTGGCGCCGTCTGGATGAGTATTCATGCAGGACTCCTTATACTAGTTGCTAAGTTAATTAAAGCGCCTTTTTTCTTTTTAGCAGTTGGATCTCAAGCAAATGTTGGCGGTGCTGCCTCTGCTCCTATTGTAGCCTCGGCATTTCATCCTTCTTTGGCAACAGTGGGTGTTTTACTAGCTGTATTTGGGTATGCAATTGGAACTATTGGCGCCGTGGCCTGTACTTTTTTAATGCAACTGGCGGCTGCAGGATAAACTCTATGGCTTATATAAATTAAAGAGATGCTCCTTTTTATTTTCTGAAATTTTAACCCATCTTTACCATGTTAATGTCCATGCTGCTATGAAAAAAATATTATTGCTGCTTTTAAGCGTTATTACCTTTATAGACTGTGCCCCTCCAGAGAATGAAATGCGCCTTACAGGTTTTGTAAAAGGCATGAAAGAAGGCACCTTACTACTTCAAAAAAGTGAAAACAATACTTTTAAAACCATAGATTCTATGGTGGTCAAGGGAGATGCTCATTTTAATTTTTCTAAGATAATAGAAAGCCCAGAATTATATTTTTTGAGCTTGAAAATACAAAATATAGACAGAGAGGTTGGTGCCATTGCATTTTTTGCAGAATCTGGAGATATCACTATTAACACCAAACTAAATAATTTTCTAGAAAACGCTATAATTACTGGCTCTGAAAACCAAAAAAAATACAGCCAGTACAAAACGCTCATTAAACGGTACACAGATAGAAACAAAAACCTTACGCAACTCCTTATTACTGCAGCCAAAGCCAAAAACATGAGCGCCATAGACTCTATAGACAAACTACAAAAAAGGGTCTTATCTAGTAGCTATCTAGCTACGGTAAACTATGCACTCAACAACAAAGACTATGAAATTGCTCCTTTTCTAGCCCTTAGCGAAATTTACAACGCAAATACAAAATATTTAGATACCATATACAACACCTTAACTCCAAAAATTAAAGTATCTACTTACGGGGTTGCTTTAAAGGAGTTTATTAGCCAAACAAAAAACCAGGACAATTTATAGACATTACACTTTCCCACTCCATGTGGTTTGAAATTGTATCTTGGTAAGGTTCTGTTAAAAAACAATACTTTTGTAAAAACATTTTAGTAAAACAATATGTACGAGTTTACCATCATAGTACCAGTATACAATGAAGAAGATAATTTAAACCGTGTTGAAAAAGAGCTGTTGGCATACACCAATATTGCTATAAAAAAAACAGCAATTCTTTTTGTAAATGATGGTTCATTGGATGCATCTCTTGCTATGATTGAGGCTATTTGTGACAGAAATGAAGCCTTTGGGTATATCTCATTTAAAAACAATAAAGGCCTTAGCGCTGCTATTAAAGCAGGGTTTGATCATGTGTTTACAGATCTAGTTGGGTATATAGATAGTGATTTACAAACAAGCCCCGAAGACTTCAACAAGCTATTAGAACATATAGACACCTATGATCTAGTAACAGGTGTGCGCGCAAATAGAAAAGATAATTTTGTTAAAAACATGTCTTCTACCATTGCAAATAGTATTCGCCGCGGGTTTACCAATGATGGCATGGATGATACAGGATGCCCCCTTAAAGTACTTAAAACACAATATGCAAAACGTATCCCTATGTTTAAGGGCTTACATCGTTTTTTACCTGCCATGATTTTATTACAAGAAGGTAGGGTTTTACAAATTCCGGTACAGCATTTCCCTAGAGTAGCTGGCATAGCAAAATTTGGTGTCTGGAACCGGTTACTTGGGCCATTACTAGATTGTTTTGCATATCTGTGGATGAAAAAAAAATACATTAACTACACCATTGCAAGTAAAGGATGAGTGATTGGGTTATATACGCCATAGGTTTTACTGCCCAACTTCTCTTCTCTGGACGTTTGCTTTTGCAGTGGATACTTTCAGAGAAAAACAATAAAGTAGTAACCCCATCCTTATTTTGGAAGTTAAGTTTACTTGCCTCCTTTTTATTATTTGTGTACGGCTACCTTAGAGATGACTTTGCTATTATGTTGGGGCAATCCCTAACCTACTATATCTATATTAGAAATTTGCAATTACAAGGGCAGTGGCAAAAATCTCCAATACCTTTGCAGTGGCTATTATTGGTGTTTCCAGTTATTATAGTAATCTACGGCTACAACAACGGCCAGTATGACATTGCTATGCTTTTTGAAAACAAGGCCATACCTACCTGGTTATTAACCCTAGGAGTTATAGCTCAGTTAACCTTTACCCTTAGGTTTGTATACCAATGGATTACCTCAGAAAAAAACAAAAGCTCTCAACTACCCATTGGGTTTTGGAGAATGAGTGTTGTTGGTGCTGCATTAATTCTAAGCTATGCAATAATTAGAGAAGATCCCGTATTATTTATAGGTCATTGCGCAGGATTGGTAATATACATCCGAAATATCTTTATTTGGAAAAAACAACACTATGAGGTATTTTAAAGAGCGTCCTTTATTGCTGCTATCACTTATCTGTATTGCCATATTTATACCCCATCTAGATGCCTTATGGGTAAATGTAATGGAGGCAAGAAATTTTGTTACAGCGCGTGAGATGCTCCAAGATTCTAACTGGTTGCTTACCACACTAAACGGAGAGCCAAGATATCAAAAACCGCCATTGCCTACCTGGCTTTCTGCAGGGTCGGCCTTGTTGTTTGGTGTAAAGAGTGTCTTTGCAATGCGCATACCTGCGGCTATTATCACTATAGTACTAATACTTATAAGTTACACTTTTACAAAAAAACTCACTGGCAATACTCGATACGCGTTTATAAGTAGTTTAATTCTTGCCACCTCTTTTTTTATTGTTTTCTCTGGCAGAAATGGGCAGTGGGATATTTTCACCCATGGATTTATGATGGCGGCTATTTATCAATTCTATTTGTTTTTCAGTACTCCAGAAAAAAAATACCAACGAATACTTCTCGCTGCTCTATTTTTTGGATGCTCATTTATGAGCAAAGGGCCTGTTTCTTTATACGCATTATTACTGCCTTTTTTAATAGCATACGGGTTTGTCTTTAAGTTTAAGAAAGGAACAAAGTCAGTGCTACCGATTCTTTTATTTTTTATAGTAGCACTCTTAGTATCTGGTTGGTGGCACCTCTACACCTATGTATATGATACAAAAATGGTATTGGCTACTACAGCAAAAGAAACGGCAAATTGGACGAGCTATAACATACGGCCGTTTTATTACTACTGGAGCTTTTTCACTCAAAGCGGAATTTGGTGTATTCCAGCATTTATAGCATTACTATATCCCTATTTAAAAGACAAGGTGTTTTTCAAAAAAGGATATCAGTTTACCCTACTTTGGACCCTTTGCTCAGTATTTCTTTTATCAATTATTCCAGAAAAAAAATCAAGATACTTACTACCAGTTCTTATTCCCTTGGCATTAAACACAGGGTTTTACATAGAATACCTATTTAGAAGATTTACAAATATTACAGACAGAAAAGAAATCATACCGGTATATTTCAACTTTGGGCTAATTGGGCTCATTGGGCTTGTTTTTCCTGTAATTGGGTATTCCTTTTTAAAGGATCTATCCGGGATTGCCTGGCCGTGGTTTGCTGTATTATCTATAGTCTTGTTTTTAATAGGAGTCTTTATTTGTTTACAGCTCATTCAAAAAAAAATAGAACGTGTTTTTTACGCAACCATAGTTTTTATAGTAAGTCTTGTCTGCTTTGGAATGCCCTTATCTAAAGCAGTGTTTCAAAACGAGGACTACAAATCATTTACAGAGTTAAAACAATGGGAAGTAAAAAATAACATCCCAGTGTATGAGTTTGCTTATTTCACACCAGAGATTATTTGGGAATATGGCGGTAGCATCCCTGTTATTTTTAATCAGAACCAAACCACTACACTTCCAAAAGAAAAAACCTTTGGGGTTCTTGTGGGAGGAGACAATCAAGAAAAATTAAAACAAGCCTTTAAAGAGTATACTATAGAAAAGGTTGCTAGGTATGATATCAACCCAAGCAAGGCATCTAACAAGAGTTATAATGGTAGGCTATGGCGTGATTTATTTTTGGTGTCTACAAAGTAAAACGACCCAGCGCCCAGGCATTGATTTTAAAAACACCAAGTCCAATCCAAGCGCCAAAAAACATTCCAGTAATAATGTCAAGTGGGTAATGTACCCCCAGATAAATCCTTGAATAGGCCACCACACTCGCCCATAGTAGTAATAAAAATGGAAGTGTTTTGTAAAACGGCTTTAATAACAGCCCTAAAAATACTGCCGCTGCCATACTACTTGCGGCATGGGCAGAAAAATAACCATATCTACCACAGCCATCTGCCACAAAGCGCATGAGTGATGTAAGCTCCTCAACTTTGCAAGGACGTGGTCTTTTAAATAGTATGTACTTAAATAAATTTGCTAATTGATCTGTTGCTGTTATCATAACAGCAGCACAAAGCATGACAAGCAAAGTGGCTTTTATTCCAAATTTTTTAAAAAGTAAAAAAAGTAAAAGAGCATAGAGAGGCACCGAAGACCATTTCTCTGTAACAATACGCCAAAAATCATCCCAAGGGGGAGTCCCTAAGTTATTTAGGTATAGAAATAATTGTTCGTCATAGTGTAATAGGGTTTCAATCATCCTCGTAGCGATCTATTTCTCTATCATAAAATTCACTGGCCTCACGAATAAAATTTTCAGTCTCAGTTTCAAGCTCTTTTTGATCTTGTGAATCAAAATCTTCTAACCACTGAACCTCATCATTTTCAAGGTTGATAATAAAACGAGGAAAAGCAGTGTGTATCACAAAAATAGCAGTTGGGTAATCACTATTATCGCCTAGAAGGTATTTTGGGAATTCCATAAATAGTTGGTGTTAATTGTAAATCTTACCTATTGTGAGTATTAAAAAATACAGACTACAAAATTACAATAAAAAATCTCGAGTTCCTTGCTAGTAAAAACCCCCTCAATGACACAGGACAAGCACTAGATTAAGTGGTAGCTATTAGCTCTTTAGACAGCACATGAAACCTCCAGGATAAAAGTACACCAGATACTGTTAGGCCTGCCAATAAGCCTATCCAGATGCCTGCACTAGCATAGGTTGTGTGTAAACCCAAGTAATACATGACAGGAAAGCCAACTATCCAGTAGGCAATAAAGGTAATAACAGTTGGTAGTTTTACATCTTGCATACCCCGCAATGCCCCTAGTGTGACCACTTGTATGGTATCACTTATTTGGAAAACAGCTGCTATTAAAAGTAAGGTAGCCGCAGTGGTTGCAACCTCAAGATTATCTAAGGCCTCGATGGGGTTATCATAATTAAGGTATAAACTAGGCAAAGACTGATGAAAGATAAAAAACAAAATAGCGAAAATTATCGCCAAAATGGTAGAGAGTAAGAAGATAGAAAAAGCAATACGGCGCAAGGCATCAAAGCGCTTTAGCCCTTTTTGGTTTCCTACTCGCACCATAGCAGCAACACCAAAGCCCATAGCCACCATAAAAGTCATGGAAGATAAGTTTAAAGCTATTTGATTTGCAGCCTGTGGGTTTTTACCAAGCACACCAGATAGCCAGATAGCTGCTGTAAAAATAGCCACTTCAAAAAACATTTGCAGTGCAGATGGAAACCCGAGATTAAATACTTTACTAAGCATTTTTTTGGAGAGGGTAAAAAGCTTAATATGTGTTACAAAGGCCCTAGATTGTTCTTTACTGTATAACAAAAACCAGAGGTAAATTAGCATCACACCTCTAGATACTAGTGTACCAATAGCTGCGCCAACAACCCCCATAGCAGGAGCGCCAAATTTCCCAAAAATAAACATGTAGTTGAGCACAATATTTATAATATTAGCCAAAAAAGTAGCATACATAGGATACCGCGTGAGCGATAGGCCGTCACTAAAATGTTTGAATGCCTGAAATATAATTAAAGGCAAAAGAGATACCGCTACCAATGTAAGGTATGGCATGGCTAGATCCACAACCTCTGTGGGCTGTTTCATGGCGTACATTAAGGGTCTTGCCAAAAAAACAGCCCCTACCAATGCGATGGCTAAAATTGTACACAGAAACAGCCCATGTTTGAAAGAAGATTTCCCTTTTTCAAAGTTGTTTTCTCCATCTGCTTCTGCCACCAAGGGTGTAATTGCCGTAGAAAAACCAATCCCTAAAGACATTGCGATGAACATAAAACTATTTCCTAAAGATACTGCCGCCAATTCTGCGGTACCCAATTGCCCTACCATGATATTATCTACAAAAGCAACAAGTGTATGCCCTAGCATACCCAAAATAACCGGAGTGGCAAGTTTTAAATTGTATTTGAATTCTTTTGTATATTGGGCTAACAAGAAATTTTATTTTCATGCAAAGATAAAAACCTAGATGTTTTGAACACTAGCTTTTAAGTTATTATCTAGTAAATAAAATCTAAGATGTATTACTGAAATGTAAGCCAACTTCCTATTTCTTTTGTAAAACAACAAAAGTACCTTTAAAAAAAGAAAACAATGCAATCTAAAGCAACCACTGCCAAGCAATACCTCAAGCAATTACCACAAGAGAGAAAACAAGTAATGACAAAACTTAGAGATATTATTTTGAAGAACCTTCCTAAAGGTTTTGAAGAATGTATGAACTACGGTATGTTGGGTTATGTTGTACCTCACAGCATGTATCCAGACGGATATCATGTAAATCCGAGCCTTCCATTACCCTTTATAAATTTGGCTTCTCAAAAAAACAATATCAGTCTTTACCACTCTGGAATATATAGCGATCCAGAACTTATGCAGTGGTTTGTAAATGAGTACCCAAAACATGCAAGCAACAAATTAGACATGGGGAAAAGTTGCATCCGTTTTAAAAATATAGAAAAAATACCTTTTGATTTGATTGCCCAATTATGCGCTAAGATGACACCACAGCTTTGGATTGAAAAATATGAAAAGGTCATAAAAAAATAATACCATCAGTAAGCCAATTGCAATACATGCTCACTTTAAAGAAATTCCAGTATTAGACTTATTTGGAGCTGGCTTCTTATACAAGACTTTTTCTCTACCAGAACAGATAAGCTTCAATTTTGAAATTCCAGACACCATGCTGGGCAGGCAAGCAGAAGCTATTTTTGAGAGTATTATTAACGCATCTAAGTCTTACAAATTACTGGCTGCAAACATCCAAATACAAAGCCCTACAAAAACCATAGGAGAGTTAGACTATTTACTTGAACAGAGAAAAACAAAAACTCAAATACATGTAGAGTTATCTTGTAAGTTTTACTTATTTGACCCCGATAGCCTTGGCACCTTTGAGCAAAAATGGATAGGACCAAACAAAAAAGATTCCTTACAAGACAAAATAACCAAACTGCGTGAAAAACAATTCCCATTGTTGTTTAACAAAAACTCAGAAAAACTTATAGAAAAAAGAGGTTTTAATGCTTCAAGAGCTACACAACAATGTTATCTAAAAGCCTCACTATACCTACCTATTGGGCAGAGCATTCTTGCGCTACCTAAAGCATATCAAAAATGTGTTGTAGGATACTGGATGTATTACCAACAGCTTACCCTAGATGACAGCTGCAGCTATGCTGTTGTAGAAAAAAAACAGTGGTTACTCCCACCCAAATCAATTAGCCATTGGTGTAACGCTACAGAAGTACAAGTTAAAATTTTAGAATCACTAAAAAATAAAAAAGCACCACAAGTCTATAAAAAAAGTGGTGCAGATATTGAAAAATTCTTTGTGGTATGGTGGGATTTAAAATAGGTTCTTATGCTGTTATTTTAAAAATTATTTTTTAAGTTGAGTAAGGCTATTTTTTACGCCATTGGTATCCATTAAATAGATGAGGCTTGTCATGGTAGCAGCTCCAAGTTCTAACTCTCTTTTGTTTACGGCATCAAAAGTATCATTCTCTGCATGATGGTAATCAAAATAGCGCTGGCTATCTGGACGCAAACCAGCTAGTACAATACCCTCTTTTTTTAGCGGCCCTATATCTGCGCCACTGCCACCTTTTTCAAAATAATGAATCAGATAAGGCTTAAACAAAGGTTGCCAACTTTGTATTTGGGAAAAATTAGCAGCATCACAATCAAAAGAAAAACCTCTTGGGGTAAAACCACCAGAATCACTCTCTAAAGCAAAGACATGGTTCTCTGCCTTTAGGGTTGCCTGTGTGGCATATTCATTACCGCCACGCAAACCGTTTTCCTCATTCATAAACAAGACAACACGGATGCTGTGTTTTGGCGTGTAGCCCGTCTTCTTTAATAAACGTAGTACATCCATAGATTGTACAACTCCAGCTCCGTCATCATGAGATCCATCTCCCAAATCCCAGGAGTCTAGATGGCCCCCCACTATCATGTACTTATTTGGATAGGTACTCCCTGTAATTTCACCAATAACGTTGTGGGATTCTACATCTGGATATATTTTACAGTTTTGCTTAAAATAAAAGTTGAGCTCTGGAATGAGCCTCAAGGTATTGCTTAGTTTGTTGGCATCATTAGTGCTAATAGCGCAGGCTGGAATCCTTTCGCTAGAGGGCATATCTCCATAACTCATCGCACCGGTATGCGGGAAATCATCATTACGCAAATTCATAGAACGCACTACAATACCAACCGCGCCGTATTTTGCTGCTTGTTTTGCTCCAGAGTATCGTTGGTCTACACACCCTCCATAGGCCTCAAAAGTCTGGATTAAATCTGCCTGCATTGGGCGATTAAAAAACACAATTTTACCTTTAATATTTTTACTACCTAAGGCATCTAACTCCTCTAGAGACGAAACTTCAATAACGTTTGCTTTTATACCTGCATTTGGCGTGGCTATAGAACCCCCAAGGGCACAAATATTCATTACACTTGTTACCCCAGGACCCGTTTCCATGTAGCTATACTCTTTTAAACCACGAACCCATTTGGGTACCATAACAGGCTGTAACCAAACCCTATCAAGGCCTAACTTCTCTAGTTCTTCTTTGGTGTATTGTACAGCCTTTTGAGCATTGATAGATCCAGAAAGCCTTCCGCCAATTTTATTTGATAGATGATCCAGCCAAGCATAACTATTTCCGTTGAGCAGAGACTCTTTATAGATAGCCTCTAACATGGCTGCATCTTTCTCACTTGTATTTTGGGCATCTATGGTTTTTCCCGTGTAAATTAGCAGCAATACAACTAGTAACTTTTTCATAGTATTTGGTGTTTTTTTTATCAGTAAGCAATCAAGTACAATAGCATTTTTTTTCACTGCTATTTACTGGCAAATAGGCTTACATCTTTTTCTGTTACCTTATCACTACCAAGTATAATAAGGCGTTCGACAACATTACGTAATTCTCTAATATTCCCTGTCCAATCATATTCTTGAAGCAATACAATGGCCTTTGGACTAAATTTCTTTTGCGCTGTACCCTGTTCTATGGCTATTTTTTCAGCAAAGTGGTTTACCAGTAGTGGGATATCTTCTCTTCTATTATTTAAAGCAGGAACATCAATTAATATTACAGCCAAGCGATGGTATAAATCTTCTCTAAAATTTCCTTCAGAAATCTCCTTCTTTAAATCTTTATTAGTGGCGGCTATGACCCTAACATCTACTTTAATGTCCCTATCACTCCCTACCCGTTGTACTTTATTTTCTTGCAAGGCTCGCAGCACTTTTGCCTGGGCAGATAAACTCATATCTCCAATTTCGTCTAGAAAAATGGTGCCTGCATTGGCAGTTTCAAACTTTCCTGCTCTGTCTTTATTGGCAGAGGTAAAGGCACCTTTAACATGACCAAACAACTCACTCTCTATAAGCTCGGCAGGTATAGCGGCGCAATTAACCTCTATCATTGGGCCCTTACTGCGATTGCTTTTTTGGTGTATCCAGTGCGCTACTAATTCTTTACCCGTTCCGTTGGGGCCTGTTATAAAAACACGGGCTTCTGTTGGAGCAACTTTTTCGATCATGTCTTTAATCTCAGACACAGCATTGCTTTGGCCAATCATCTGGTAATGCTTACTTACTTTCTTTTTTAAACGTTTGTTCTCAACAACGAGTTCTTTACTATTTAAAGCAATACGAACGGTATTGAGTAATCTATTTAAATCTGGGGGTTTTGAAATGTAATCAAAAGCGCCAAGGCGCATGGTTTGTACTGCCGTATCTAAATCTCCATGACCAGATATCATAACCATTGGCGTCTCTGGCTTTATTTTTTTAGCTGCTTGCAACACCTCAACGCCGTCCATTTTTGGCATCTTGATGTCGCAGAGTACCAAATCAAAATCCTCATCTTTGATTTTCTCGATACCAGCAAGGCCGTCTTCGGCCTGAGTTACTTGGTAGGCGCTGTTTTCTTCAGTAAGGATTTTAACCAACACCCTACGAATAGCAGCTTCATCCTCAATAATTAATATTTTTGCCATGGATTTATTTTCTAATATTTCAGCAAGATACAATGACTTGCAAGCCTTTTAAATATTTTGTTATATAGACGAGCTTGCACCCAAAGATATTACAGTGTTTTATTGATAATATGAATGTCTCTCTGTGGAAATGGAATAGAAACATTATTTTCTCTAAAGAGTTGATCTATTCTAAATCTAATTTCACTTTTTATTTTTGGGTCAGAAAAACTATCTGTAATAAAAAACAATACACTGAATTGTAATGCAGATTCTCCAAAATCATCAAAAATAACAAAGGGCTTTGGTGTTTTTAAAACACCGCGTTGTTCGCTTAAGCTTTGCAGTAAAAGGGCTTCTACTTTTTTTACATCACTGCCATAGGCAACACCAATTTTAACAGCTTCTCGGGTTGTTTTGTGATTTTGAGTGTAGTTAATAATAATTTCTGAAATAAACTTATGGTTTGGAATCACCACTATTTTATCATCTCTTGTGATGGCTCTTGTCGTTCTTAAGGTAACTTCTATGACTCTTGCCACCTTCCCATCTACCTCCACAATATCTCCTACAAGCAATGATTTATCTATAAAAATAAATATCCCTCCTATTACATCTTGAAAAAGTTCTTGAAGGGCTAGCCCAAGTCCTACCAAAAGTGCCGCAGAGGCTGCTAAAAAGGGTGTTACGTTAATACCTGAAGCACTTAAAACAGCAAAGCCAACAATGATATAGGTGATGTATTGTATAAACTTAAAAAAGCTTATAAATTTTAGCTTATCCGGCTCTTGCATGTTACGAGTAAGTAGTACCCGAATCCACTTTAAAAAAAACCGAGCGCCTACAAAAGACAAAACCACCAAAAGTAAAGTCCAAACAGCAATGCGAACTTTATGATCTCCAGTGCCCAAAGTAAAACCTAGGTCTAAAAAACTTTTTATAGCTCCCCATATGGTTTGTGTTACTGTTTCTGTGATATTTTCTTGCACGTCTTGTGGTATTTAATTGCCCGTAAGCATGTTATCGTAAAATTAAAGAAATCTTAAGGGTATTGCGTGCAATAAAAGAAAAAATTAATACCATAGGCCAACAAACTTTTTGCTACTTAGTATTTAAGCCATTTTATAAGATCTTTATAGGTTGGTTTTTTACCATACATTAAGATACCTACACGATAAATCTTTGCAGCAAAAAACACCATACCAATAAAAGTAACAAATAAAATAGTTACAGAAAGCACCTGTTGCCATATTGGTACTCCAAAAGGAATACGCATCAACATTACCACCGGTGATGTAAATGGAATGTAACTAAAAACCTGTGAAACCATGCCATGTGGGTTTTCTATAACCGTAAAAAATCCAACATAGATAGATAAAATTAATGGCATTATTACCGGTATCATAAACTGCTGGGTGTCTGTCTCATTGTCTACAGCAGCTCCGATCGCTGCATATAAAGAGGCATATAACAAATAACCTCCAACAAAAAATAGTAAAAACATAATAACCAAATTAGTTAAAGGTAAACCCTCATAAGCGCGATAGGCTTCTAGAAATAAACTACTAGAGCCACCACTAGCCTGGGTTATCATTTCTTGCTGCTGTGATTGTGCAGCTCCAGGATCTATACCAAAGACCACACTTACAACAGAGGTTAAAATACTGATGAGAATTACCCAAGCTATAAACTGAGTAACACCGGCAAGGGAGGTCCCTATAATTTTACCTAGCAATAACTTAATAGGTTTCACAGAAGAAATAATAATTTCAATAATCCTGCTGGTTTTTTCTTCTATTACACTACGCATAATCATATTTCCGTAGATAATAATAAACATAAACAGTAGGTATCCTGCGGCGCCCCCAAAAATCAATTTAGCGATAGCATCTGCCTTTGAAGTTTTTTTACCTTCAAAAGTTTCTTGTTTGGTGTCTACCGATATACGCAATGCTTTAATTTTATCTGCATCTATGTTCGCTTGTTTTAATATAGCCGTATTAACATGAGACGCAATACTATTTTCTATATCTCTGATTATGGATAATGATGGAGACTCCTTAGAATAAAAAGTAGTTGCTGTTGACAACTCCTCAAGGGTTGCAGTCTTGGGGATATGTAACACTCCATATACAGAGCCATCAACACCTAATAATTTGGCTTCATCTATAGATATGTTGTTTAAAACAGTATATTTTTCTGTGGCGGTGTCTTTAAAGTTATTGGCCAACACACCCGTTTGATCAACAATCGAAATATCACGAATATTGTCATTATTAATGCTAGATAAATAGCCTACCAAGGCAAAAATACCCACAAATATCAAGGGGCTTAAAAAAGTCATTATAATGAAAGACTTATTGCGCACCTTATTGATGTATTCTCGCTTAATGATTAATGAAAGATGATTCATAAGGTTTAGTTTTTTTGTATTGTTTCAATAAAAATATCATTGGCAGTGGGTATCACCTCAACAAAGTGATTGAGTGTCCCCTTAGAGGTTAAATAACTTACCAAGTCATTAGAGGAGGTATTTTGTGGTAGTTTAATTTTGTATTTTAAGGCATCGTTAATACTCTTAAAATGGGCTGTCTGCAGGTCAAATTTCTCTTTGAGTTGCGAAATAACCTGCGTTTTATTTTCTGTAATAAGGCCAACTTCAAAGGTGTTTGAGCGGTAGCTTTTTTTGATATCTATTAATTTTCCGTCCAATATTTTGTTGGACTGGTGTATCAGGGCAATGTGATCACACATCTGCTCTACAGATTCCATACGGTGGGTTGAGAATATAACTGTAGCACCATTATCACGAAGTCTTAAAATTTCATCTTTAATAAGACCTGCATTTATAGGATCAAAACCACTAAAAGGTTCATCAAATATAAGAAGTTTAGGCTCATGAAGTACCGTAACAATAAACTGCACTTTTTGTGCCATTCCTTTACTTAACTCCTGGATTTTTTTATCCCACCATTGTCCAATTTCTAGACGCTCAAACCAGTATTTCAATCGTTTTTTCGCTTCTTTTGCAGACAAACCTTTTAACTGTGCAAGGTACACACACTGCTCCCCTACCTTCATTGACTTATACAGACCCCGCTCCTCTGGCAAATATCCTATGTGTTGAATATGATCTGGACGCAATGGCTCTCCATCCAAAAAAACACTACCACTATCTGGCATAGTGATTTGATTGATAATACGTATGAGTGATGTCTTTCCTGCACCATTTGGTCCTAGAAGTCCAAAAACAGCTCCTTTCTCTACAGCGATTGACACATTGTTTAAAGCGGTAAATTCACCATATTTTTTTGAAACTGAATTGGCTTGTAATAAATATTCCATATGCTAATTAATGAGTTGTAAAGGTATTAATTTTTAATGTCTGATTGCTCTGCAGTACTTAATATTTGTTTGTTTTTTAGTGCATTTGTTACACTTTTGTAAAACAAAAAACCTCTCACAGAAAAACCATGAGAGGTAAAAAAAATTGCTATGAAAAAGAAAAAAACACTACTAGCATAATAGTGATGAAACAAATATAATAAAATTAATCTCTTTTTGCAACTATTATGAAAACATGTCTTTTACTTTCTCAAAGAAAGACTTGTCTTCTTCTTCTGGTTTGGGCTGAAAATGAGCATCTTCACTCATTTTTTCAAAAAATTCTTTTTGTTCTTTATCAAGTGTTTTTGGTGTCCAAACATTTACATGTACCAATAAATCCCCGGTTCCATATCCATTAATTGAAGGAATTCCTTTTCGTCTTAAACGTAAAATTTTACCACTTTGCACACCACTTTCTATGGGTATTCTTACCCTCCCGGTTACAGTATCTATCTCTTTTGAGGTACCCAATGCAGCCTCAGAAAAACTAATGTACATATCATGATGCAAGTTATCTCCCTCGCGTTGTAGGCTATCATGGGGTATTTCCTCTATGGCTACCAGTAAATCTCCAGAGATACCATTTCCTGGAGCATCATTCCCTTTACCAGATACTTTTAACTGCATTCCATCAACAACCCCTGCTGGTATTTTTATAGAAACCGTCTCCTCTGTTGATAACATACCCTGTGCATCTGCATTGGCAGGTTTTTTTGCAACAGATTGTCCTGCGCCACCACAAGTGCTACAAGTAGCAGAGGTCTGCATACGACCCAAAATAGTGTTTTGAATCTTCATTACTTGACCACTACCATTACAGGTACTACAGGTATTAAATGTTGTGCCTACCGCTACTTTTTTGCGTTTTACTTTTATTTTTTTCTCAACACCGTTAGCAATCTCTTCTAGGGTAAGTTTAACACGAATACGAAGATTGCTTCCTTTTACAGTTCTTCTGCCAGCATTACCACCAAAACCACCACCAAAACCACCGCCGCCAAAAATATCTCCAAATTGGCTAAATATGTCATCCATATTCATGCCACCGCCGCCGCCAAAACCACCGCCTTCAAATGCTTGATGGCCGTATTGATCATAGCGTGCTTTTTTATTTGCATCACTTAAAACCTCGTAAGCCTCTGCTGCTTTTTTAAACTTCTCCTCTGCAGATGGATCATCTGGGTTTTTGTCTGGGTGATAGGCTATTGCTTTTTTTCTGTAGGCTTTTTTTATGTCGCTTGCAGATGCACTTTTATCAATACCTAATATGTTGTAAAAATCGTCTTTCATGATGTGTCCTTTTTCTGAAATAAAATAATTCAGAAGTATTAGCTACTACTATTATTGTCCTATCACCACCTTTGGGTAGCGTATAATTTTACCCCCCAAGGTATATCCTTTCTCTAAAACATCAATGATTTTTCCTTTCATATCATCTGTAGGAGCAGGTATTTGGGTTACAGCTTCGTGGTTGTCTGCATTAAAAACATCTCCAGGGTTAGTTTGAGAAACTTCCAAACCTTTTTGTTTCATATTTTCTTTTAGCTTTGTGCCAATTAGCATCATGCCTTGAACATGTGGATCTTCTAGGTCCTCACTAAATTCCTTGAGAGCTCTATCAAAATCATCCAAAACAGGTAAGACAGCCATTACCACTTCTTGACCAGCGGTTTTAAAAAGCTCTATACGCTCTTTGCCAGTTCTTTTTTTATAATTTTCAAACTCTGCAAATAGACGCAGGTGTTTGTCTTTTTCGTTTTGCAAGTCTTCACTTAGTTTTTCTTCGGATGTTTTTTCATCTTCAACAACAACTTCAGTCTCTACAGGTGTTTCTTGTGTAGGCTCATTTGCTAGTGTCTCTTCTACTTCAACTTCTTTATTTGTGTCTTTTGTGCTCATGCGGGCATGTATTTGTTTTTTTAATCAAGGAGCAAAAGTACTGCCATTTATTTAAAAATGTCAAAATGTCACAACCAAAATTTAGCAGCATTTTAAGAAAAACTAAACTAATGACCTTTACATTTACATATAAAAAAATCTATCAAAATGAAAAGAACACGTTTAAATATTGCAATGATTATGCTTATAACCCTGGGGGTAAGCTCATGTAAAAATGGTGCCAAAGAAACTAAAACAAGTGAGCCGAAACAGACACTTGCTCCAACACAAGAGGCAACTTCTTACAGGGTTACCTCTGAAAACTCAACTATTGCTTGGTTAGGAAGTAAGCCAACAGGAAATCATACAGGAACCATTAGTATAAAAGAGGGTACTTTTTATCTTCAAGCAGCCACCATCGAGAGTGGTAAATTTGTGATAGACATGAATAGTATCACAGTTACAGATCTTAAACAAAATAGTGGGAAGGAAAGTTTAGAATCTCACTTAAAAGGTACCGTGGAAGGCAAAGAGGGTGACTTTTTTAATGTTATGCAATATCCAACCGCAACCTTTGAGGTTACCGGTGTAGCAGATGTGGCAGGTAAAACCATGATGAGCGGAAACCTTACCATGCTATCTATTTCTCAAAATATTTCATTTCCCGTACAAGTCACAAGTCAAGACAATATGATTCAAGTAAAGAGTGAAACCTTTACCATAGACAGAACCAAATGGGGAATCAACTATGGTTCAAAATCTATTTTTGACAACCTAGGAGATAAATTTATTGATGATGACATGGAAATTACTATAGATGTAACAGCCGTTATGTAAATCAATAATTCACATATTAAAAAAAGCCTCAAGTAATACTTGGGGCTTTTTTAATATACTAAGGTTACTTATTTTTTTAATAAGTTGTTTAATGCTTTATCTAGGGTTGGATACTTGAATGTAAACCCGGTACTCTCCAGCTTTGACACATTTACTAGTTGCCCCTGTAGCGCTAGCATAGACATTGCTCCTAAAAATAATTTTAGAATAAACCCTGGAATATTTGGAGCCCACATAGGAATTTTATAGAAGCCAGCTACTGACTTTGTGAACTCTTTGTTTTTTATTGCAACTGGTGCTACAGCATTATAAATACCTTTTAGATTTTGGTCAATAGCATGGTTATAGATGGCTACTATATCATCTGTATGGATCCAAGATATCCATTGAGAACCATCACCTACAACAGAGGGAACACCCATTTTTATAGGATATGTCATCTTTGGAAATGCACCTTGAGAGCTATCAAAAACAACCCCTGTACGTATTTTGGCCACACCAATACTCAGCTCCTTAAATTGGTCTGCGGCAGCTTCCCAGGCTACTACAACCTCCCCTAAAAAGTTAGCCGCAACCTCTTTAGAGGCTTCTGTATATACTGCAGTATCTCCACTTGGGTACAAACTAATGCCACTTGCTGATATGAAGCTAGTCACGCCATGATTTAATTCTTTTAAAGATTTGTAAAGTAGGTTTGTAGTTTCTACTCTACTGCTCATAACAATTTTTTTATAGGCAGGGGTCCATCTTTTGGCAATAGTAGCTCCTACTAAATTAACAATACACGATACATCTGTAAAGGCAGAAAGATCTATTTCTTGTAGAGTTGGATTCCAGTAATACCCTTTATGGGTTGGTGTGGTAATAATTTTTTGTTTGCGCGTGGTAAGAAAATGAATGGTATGGCCTTGTTCTAACAAACGTTTTGATAAAGCAGTACCAATAAGCCCTGTGGCTCCTGTGATAAGAATTGTCATTTTCTTTTTTTAACGAAGATACTCATACCTTTAAAAAAGCCCAATACCTTAACGCAAGATTA
>Ga0206125_10000644_pt1 | contig 43874 bp, 41 predicted proteins | sample Helgoland_Spring_4_FD_148598 | JGI IMG/M metagenome (GOLD analysis project Ga0206125, IMG submission 148598) | Pelagic subsurface seawater microbial communities from Kabeltonne, Helgoland, North Sea - Helgoland_Spring_Bloom_20160331_1 | ecosystem: Environmental > Aquatic > Marine > Epipelagic ... | reverse complement strand
GTAATGATTGAGCAAGTCAAAGCCCAAAGCATGGCAAGCGGCTACCGACCCGATAGAACCGAAGTTTATGAATACGCATCCCCATCAATAAGTCCATCAGCGCCAAAACGCATTCTTATTTTGTCGCTAGGGGCTGTCCTTGGGCTAATTGTTGGCATAGCGCTCTCCCTTGCCTTGGCACTTCGTCGCGGCGTTTACTATTCAAAAAAATCTCTCATAGCTGGAGCGCAGGCAGGGATTACTGCCAGAGTCAGCACCTTGCTGCCCGTTCGCAATAAAAGCTTGAATGACCTGAATACAATGCTCATTAAAAAGCCACGCCCTGTCCTTAGAGACGTAGCCGTGGAAATTCATAAGAGTTCTGCGAAGCAAGTTGTGGTGACAGCTTCACGCACAAAATTGACAGGCAATGATGTGGCGCGGGCGCTTGCGAGCTATATGCAGTCTGACACTGTGAAGGTTGCGGTGGTCGATTTCTCATCACGCGCCAAAAAACTAGGTATTGATCTCGAGAGGCTTTCTATTGGATCATTTGTTGTTGCTGAGAGTGCGGGCCACATATCGATTTTGAGGCCAGACGGCGATTTGGCGGCCATGGAACTATTAAGTCAAAGAAGTTTTTGGAAAAACATCCAGTCGCTTAACTCAACTTTTGATCTGGTGTTATTGTGTGCGGATAACAGTGACGCAATAAGTCTCTTGAGTGCCTTAGAGGGGCAAAAAATGTTCCACATCACTATCGCGAAAACTAAGAAAACAAAATCCGCTACCCTGATACACATGCGTTCACTTCTTCCAATTCAAGGACTGCTTTATGACTAATTTTAGACTCATAATATGTTGCATCGCTTCATCCATACTCTTGAATGCTTGTAACAAAGTTCTTGAGCCAGTTTCTTTCTTTGGTGGCAAGCAGGATGTTGAAGCGCAGAGCGTTCAGGAAGACTTCGAGATAAACATTAAAAGTCTGACATTTGAAAGTGCGCGAGACGCCAACAAGACTCCATATCCAAGGTGGCTCATGCAGACTGGGGCCGGATCTAAAGCGAACGTGCTCAAGGAAGCTGATCTTATGACTTCAAAAATGCCACCTTCGTTAGAAAGTAATGATTACCTTCTCGGTATAGGCGACCAACTGTTGTACACGCAGCTGGATGAGTTTGTGACGTCGCCCATGCAATTCCCGGCTCAACCGATAGAGGCAGACTACCTTCTTGGTGTTGGAGACGAATTGACGTTGATCCAGCTAAACGAGGTTGCCGGTGGTCTAGGTAATATAATTTCCAACATTCCTCAAACTACTGCTAAACCTCTGTCTGGCGAAAATGTCCTAAAGACTTCGGGGATCGTTGGCACTAATGGCAACATTCTATTACTGGGCCTCGGCAGTATTAAGGCCGAAGGCCGATCGCTGAATGATATACAGACTGAAGTACGCAACATATTGATTAGAAACGGGCTTGCGCCCAGTTTTCAACTCGAAATAACCAGTTTTAACAGTAAAAAAGCTTTTGTAACGTTTCCAAATCCAAACAAATATCTTGGCAATAATATTGTTCCGATAACTAATCTACCCATCACACTAAAAGAATTGGCCATAACCTATGGTCTGCGTCCATCATCTAAAGACAATACTATTATATCGCTGACACGCGACGGTCAAAAATTTCGCATGACGGCGGGACAATTGTTTGACAAAACATCTCCACGCATCGTGATACAAGACAGAGACCAAATTGAGATAGATGAGGCAGCATCAACCACTACATCCGTAGAGGCTGTTGTGGGTTCACGGGGCAACATTTTAATACGGGGTGTTGGCAGCCTAAAAGCTAAAAATCGGTCACTGGCTGAGGTGCAGACCGATATTACGCGTATCCTAATCGGAAAGGGATTGACCCCAAATTTCCAACTTGAAGTGACGGGCTTTAAAAGTAAAGAATTTTTCCTGATTACAAAAATGCATGGCTCTAAAGCAATTCCAATAACGAATAATGCAGTGAATTTGAAACAGGCAATCCTAAGTAATATTGCAATTGACAATCAAACCATAAATCGAAACGGGGCAACCTTTACAACAGTTAAGTTGATTAGGGAGGGAGTTTTATACCAGGTGTCTTGGCAGGAACTGTTGAATGGGAGCGCATCAAATGTATTGATCAAAGATGGCGACACCATAAACCTGGTAGATTTTGATTATAAATTGGGCCAAGTATTTGCCTTGGGCGGCGCTGGAAATGCTGAATTGGTGCCCATTAATCCGTCGATAAGGGAAACACTAGCCGACATCCTCTTTTCGCCGAAGGGTGCATTAAATAATCTACTGGCAAAACGTTCAGAAGTCTATCTCCTGCGAGGACGAAACCCATCTGTTGCCTATCATTTGGACGCGCAAAACGTTTCACGAATATTGGTCGCCGCTCAGACAGAGCTGAGGCCAAATGATATTGTGTATGTCGCCGACCGCCCAATCATCTCATTCTCAAGGACGTTGGCTGAAATCAACCCACTCAGAATTTTACTTCGTGATCTTGAGGATTCTAATATCCCGTAACTTAGCCTTACAATTCCTGCCTTGAAATATGCTAATCAGGAATTAATAGTTATTGATTCAAAAATCTATTTTCATAACGATTTTGAACCAGCTAATGCAGTCAGGAGTGTCCATATAATATAAATAATCCCATCAAAGACTGAAATATATATTTTATTGGCACCTTCATGCGTTTAATAAATTTTTACAGAATAAATTATCCGAGAACTGCATTGGATTATTTGTAAGAAATCCATTTTGGGAATTACAGTGTAAGCAGAGTATGCAAATACCACATATAATGATATTAATCATAACCTTTTTCAGGTATGTGGATAGAACCTGAGCATATTCCTCAGAACAATATTGAATATCAAATATAAATAAGAACTTTTATTTTCCCAAGCCCCTTATAATAATTAATATTGTATTAAGTAGAATTTTAAATTCAATAATATAACCTACATTTTGTATATAATAGTTATCGATTGATACTTTTTTTGTTATTGCATCTAAACTTTCTACATACCCTAATCTGATTTGAGATAATCCAGTAATACCAGGTCGAACAGTATGCCTTTCACGATATCCTTTGACATTCTTCAGATATTCTAATGCATGAATATAATAATCTGGCCTTGGCCCAATCAAGCTCATGTCACCTTTTAAAACGTTCATAATTTGAGGTAATTCATCAATACGCATTTTACGTAAAATTCTACCTAAGGGGGTAATTCTATTTGTTTCAATAGGATCATCATATTTTCTAGTGATTTCTTTTATATGTGTCATAGAGCGGAATTTAATTGCAAAAAAAAATTCACAATTCTTACCCATTCGTTTCTGAATAAAAAATAATTCACCTGAATTAAAAAATGGATTTAATATAAGTAAAATTGATCCAATTATCAAAAGCAGAGGAAGTAGTAATATGCTCAAAAAGATGTCAAATATACGTTTATTGATCCAAAATAATTTATTAGCACATGAGTAATTTAAGTTTTCCATTTTTTTTTTCTATCTTATTTTAATCAGGGGATAAATATCAAAATAAGACATTTAACTTTATAAATACGTATTTGTACCAAAAAATATTAAATAAAGTTATGAGTTAAGGCTACATACTTAATAGCTTCGATATACCCTTCAATAGAACCACAATCAAAACGTTTACCATTTAATAATACTGTTTCAACCATGTTATTATGTGCCTGCACATTAATGGAGTCTGCAAGCTGAATTTCGCCACCAATACCAATTGACTGGCTCCTTAATATATCAAATATATCAGGTGTAAGCACATATCGACCGATACTCGCTAAATTTGAAGGTGCATCTTTAAAGTCCGGCTTTTCTATTAGACCTGTAACAATTCCTGTTTTATTGTTAGGCACAATAACACCATATTTTGATATATCAGGACCATCAACTTTCATTACACTAAGTTGAGATTTGCCAGTTTTTTTATATCCACTTATAAGATCTGACGTAATACCAGCACCTCTGTATGTTAAAAAATCATCCGCTAAGAGTAATGCAAACGGCTCATTGCCCACAACTCGCTCAGCACAAAGTACTGCATGACCAAGCCCTAATTGTTCTGCTTGCCTAACAAAAATACACTCTATGCCTTTTGGTAAGATATTTTTTACCATATCAGCTGTTTTGTTTTTACCTTTTGAGCGCAAGGCCATTTCAAGCTCATTATTACTATCAAAGTGGTCTTCAATAGCACGTTTATTGCGGCCAGTTACAAAAATTAATGTGTCTAAACCTGCTGCAATAGCTTCTTCAGCAGCATATTGTATAAGTGGCTTGTCTATGATGGGTAAAAGCTCTTTAGGCATTGCCTTAGTAGCAGGCAAAAACCTTGTGCCTAATCCTGCTACTGGAAAAACTGCTTTTCGAATCTTCGATTTCATTTTAATTAATCCTTTGCTTGAGAAGTAACCATGTTTAAGAAAATTTAATTAGTTTCTATATTTTCCATGATAATCATCATAAGTATAAAAAAAATTCTTAATTATTTTAATTACACATATATTTAGCATATCGGAAGTCACAACTTCCAGTTCGCTCAAAGGTTTACAGTCGTCTGGAAATATCTAATTTTAAGACGTATGCTTGCGCCCCCCCACAGTGGTAGTGACGACCGTCCTAACCGCAGCAATGCTCTGGCCGCTTGAGGCTGCGCCCCCAGCGCACGAGGGGGCCAACGGAAAACCGGCTATCCGGCTTAACTTCTCAAAGACAGATCAATTCGGGACGGGAAAGATACTACCCATCAGCCAGGAACTGTTCCACTTAATTGGAAAATGGCGGAGAATGATAAGTGATGAAGACTTTGTTCTAAGGTCAATTAATAGGCATGGGCATTTTGGGAACAAATTACACCCAGCAAGTGTAAGCACCCTATTGAAAGCACTGCAAAAGGATTTGAGAATGGACTCCGATAAACAGCCGCTCAGCGGTCATTCATTTAGAGTAGGTGCAGCACTTGATCTATTAGAACAAGGTTAGCCACTTGAGAGGATAATGCTTAGAGGGGGTTGGCAGACGGATTCGACTGCCATGTCATATCTTAGAAATTGGATCGTATGAAGTGGAGGCAAGAAGAGACACAACTGCTAGTTAGCATAATTAAGTGCTTGCTTCAACTCGGTCGGCGGCTCGGGCAAATCCTTAAAAACCCTCCATGCTATTTTTGTACTTGGAATAAGAACCGCCCAAGCTGTAACAAAAATCGCCACAAAATAAATATACAGGCTCTTATTCGAGACAAACCACTCCTCAAGCACTCCCTTATACGGCGCTATAACATTCGCATAGAAATCAACGGAGGCAGTTGCACCGTGCATTATCTCTTCCTCACCACGAAATATAATCGAACCTACCCCTGAGAGGCCTGGCCGAACTTGCGTTATAAGACCCTGAGTACTCTCCGAATAAGCCCCAAATGTTTGAGTGGTTAGGGGCCTTGGGCCGATAACACTCATATCACCAAAAAATATATTCAATAGCTGCGGCAGCTCATTTATTTTGGTTTTACGTAAAAATGTGCCTACTGGAAGCACTCTAGGATCACCCCTCATGGTAACCGTACCAGTACCAATGTTTGGGCTATTTTTCAGCATAGTCGCAAACTTAAATAACTTGAATTTTTCACCGCTCTTGCCAATGCGTTCCTGTAAGAAGAATATCTCACCTTCGCCAGTGAGTCTTAGTGTAATGACTATAGGCACCAAAAAAGGAGAAAGTAGCAATAACGCTATCCCGGAAAATAAAATATCAAAAAAACGATCCATTCTTACATCCTCTGATCAAGATATTTACCAGTCTCTTTATGAGCAAACTCAGGTAAGAGGCCAAAATACAATTTAACAATATCATCTTTGGCCCAAGTACCTTTTTCCCTTAGAGTTTCAATTCCATTCATAAAATCGTCTAACTTAGTCTCATCAAAATCAGGCTGATTTTTGATAACCCCAACCGTCTCAAAACGCTCCATATCCAAGTCTTCATTATCGGTAAAAAACTCCTCAAAGTCTTTTTCCCCCGTGGTGTCACTCTTAAAGAAGTAACAGGGCCATTGTTTATTGGCGATCAACTCTTCAGCTCTGTCTCGGGCTTCATCCTCAGACTCGCACTCATAAGGCTCAAAACCTCGCTCTCGAAGATAACGAGCTGCAATTTCAGAGAAAGTAATCAGGTGTAATTTTTCACTGAGTTTTGGGAAGAAGATATCTCTATTTTCTCCAAGTAGACCAGACAGCAGACAAAGCTCACCCGACTCTTGCGGCGTTACGAAGTAACGTCGTACATCATTTGGAGCGGAGAATGGCTGTTTTTTTGTAAATCTTTGATTAAAACCATGAAGAAGCGAGCCATCTGAAAAAGCCACATTGGCAAAACGTGCCATCGAAATATTTTGGGTGAGACTCTCACGCATTAAAAACATTTCCATTATCCGCTTACTAGCACCCATCATATTAACTGGGTTAGCCGCTTTATCAGTTGATACACAAAAATACTTCTTGGAACCCATATCTTTTGATAATCGCAAAGTCTTAACTGTATTGAATACGTTAACCATAATCATACGCATAAGCGTATAAGGATCTTTCTCACTTCTAACATGCTTTAGAGCTGACAAATTAAAAACATAATCATAGGGGCCCTCATTCTTCATAAGAGCTTCGAATTCAATAGACCCGCAATCAAGCGCAAAAGTTTTAAAATCACCAGAGCCATAACCAACTGTACTTCGAAGATCACGAACAAGCTCAACCATGTTATTTTCAGATATATCAACCACATGGAGTATTGCTGGGTCTCTTTTAAATATCTCTCCCACAATAGCTTGTCCTATCGAACCCGCTCCACCAATTACAAGAAAGCGGGCTTTTGATACTATCGAAACTAGATCGTCATTATAGCTAATCAAATCCTTTTCAAATAACGCTTCATCACGGCCAATCAATGATAAATAATCCATAATAAATCCTAGTTTTAAACAATATTAAATCAAAAAAATCGACTTCACATCTTGGGACTAAAAGGAGGAGACCATTCCAACAATTCTCGAGAACGATCGACGTCTAGCTGAAGATCTGCCATTAAGCTGACAGCAGCTTTCCGCTTTCCTAAAATAGTAAAGATGCACCAAAGCAGTTTCAGAGGCAACTTTACCGTCTTAGGTTTTTTACCAATAAGCTTACCCATTAACTCAACAATTTCTAACGTGGATAGGTCATGATCATCACTAACAAGAAATAACTCATTTTTCGCCCTTTGGTGCTCAATACACACTGTTATAAAGCTAACTATGTTTTCGATAGCTACCAAACTACGTTTATTATCAATTGAGCCAAATGGAAGCGGTATCCCATACTTAATAAATTTCTGTATCAGTCCAAAATTTCCAGGCGCATTTTTACCGTATATGGCAGGAGAGCGAATGATGACTACGTCCAAAGTTGTACGTCTGGCTATTCTACGTAAGCCAATTTCAGCCTCCAACTTAGAGACGGCATATGGGGAATGCGGAGACGGAGAATCATTAGAACTATAGGGAAAACAAGAGGTCACAGCTCCATTAACACCTATCGAACTCAAAAATATGAACCGAGATACACCACATTCGGCTGCTTGCTCGGCTAGATTCAATGTGCCTTGCGTATTAGTCAACCTAAAAGCCGCAAGTGGATCAGCTATATTATCATTTAAAATATGTGCCCGCCCAGCCAGATGCACGACCGTATCGCAACCGTCCAGGGCTTTTCTCCAATCAGTATTCGCGTCCAAACTTTCTACAATGATGAAGTCTTGACCTTTGATCGCTAGAGCCTTACGGCGCACCGAGCCTAAGTAATTATCACCCCTATCCCGCAGCGCCTGACAAAGAGCCTTTCCAACAAAACCATTAGAGCCAGTCACTAGAATTTTATTGTATTTTCTCTGATCCACTCAAGGCCTTTTAGTTTTAATAGCGGTAAGCGACGATCGAATCCCAAGCATACAGTCTGATGATTCAATCCCGAAATTGGTTGTAAGTTTATTTGAGTTTAGCTGAGACTGTGCAGGCCGTTTGGCCAGAGTGGGAAATTCTTTTGTGGTTATGGCTACAACATTAGGCTTACTTGCAATAACTTTAAGCTCTAACGCTTCATCAAAAATAGCTTGAGAAAAAACAGCCCAAGAACAACAAAAATTACCCGAAAAATGATAGAGACATGAAGTAACTTCTTTTGATTTAAAGCTTTCTAGGATCGTCATAATGGCCCTGGCTATATCTTGAGCATAGGTAGGACATCCAACTTGATCTCCTACTATACCGAGCTCACTGCGCTCAGCTCCCAAACGCAACATCGTTTTAAGGAAGTTATTGCCATATTCACTGAATACCCAAGCGGTTCTTATAATTATATGCCTGCATCCCGAAGACTGAATTGCTTTCTCCCCTTGTAGCTTTGTTTTACCATAAACACATTGAGGGTTGGTTTGATCATCCTCTTTATAGGGAACATTAGACCGCCCATCAAATACATAATCAGTAGATATATGAATCAACCAGCAAGCCAACTCATGGCACGCACCAGCAATATTAGCTACCGCAAGATGATTGATAAGGTCCGCCGTTTCTTGATCTTCTTCAGCCTTATCAACCGCAGTATAAGCAGTCGCATTTATTACTACATCCGGTGAAAGCTCTAAAAGCTTTCTTTTTGTCCTATTGAAATCAGCAATATCTATTTGATCGCGCGAAGTATAAACAACATCATGATCAGTGCTTAATAATTGATCATACAGACATCGCCCAAGCTGACCTTTACTCCCAAGAACCAATATTTTCATAAACGGAGATCAACTAATCGTTTGGCGCTTTGATCTTTAGTTGACAGGACTGGATTCGCAATTGGCCAAGGAATATCTAGATCAGGATCGTTCCATAAGATACTACCTTCATCGCTAGGATCATAATAATCCGTGCATTTGTACTCGAAGTCTGCAGTATCAGACAAAACCACAAAACCATGAGCAAAACCCGGCGGCACCCAGAATTGCTTTTTATTATCCTCTGACAAAATGACGCCTTCCCATTCCCCAAATGTTGGCGACCCATTCCGTATATCTATGGCGACATCATAGACTTCCCCGCGGACAACACGAACCAACTTGCCCTGTGGTTTAGTCTTCTGAAAATGCAAACCTCTAAGAACGCCCCTAGCAGACCTAGAATGATTATCTTGAACAAACGCTAGGTCAATACCCGCTTCCTGCTGATATTTGACGATTTGAAATGTTTCTAAAAAAAACCCCCTCTCATCACCAAATACGAGCGGCTCTATGATTACACAGCCTTTAAGATTTGAATGGCTCACCTTCATTTGTAACCACCCGCTACTTTGAAAAGATACTCACCGTAGCTCGTCTTCTTGAGATTTTCGGCCTGCAACATTAAATCGGCTTGTGAAATCCAGCCATTGTGAAATGCAATCTCCTCCAAACAAGCCACTTTTAAACCTTGACGATGCTCAACCGTTTGGACGAACTGGCCAGCCTCAAGAAGGGAATCATGAGTGCCAGTATCTAACCAAGCAAAACCTCGCCCTAACAACTCGACCTGCAAGTCCCCCCTGGCTTGATAAGTATTGTTGATATCTGTAATTTCAAGTTCACCTCGCGAGGACGGAGTAATACTTTTGGCAATCTCCACGACATCATTATCGTAGAAATAGAGCCCTGTTACCGCATAGTTGGATTTCGCAACACTCGGCTTTTCCTCAATACTTAAAACATGACCGTGACTATCGAAGCCAACGACACCAAAGCGTTCAGGATCTTTAACATAATACCCAAAAATAGTTGCTCCCTTATTTCGAATGGTAGCAACCTTTAACTTCTCAGTAAAAGACTGGCCGTAAAAAAAATTATCCCCAAGTACTAAAGCTACATTATGATCACCAATAAAGCTTTCACCAATAATAAAAGCTTGAGCAAGCCCATCAGGACTCGGCTGAATAGCATAAGCAAGGCAAACACCTAAATGGGAGCCATCACCTAACAAGCGCTGGTAGCCTGACATATCTTCAGGCGTTGAAATAATAAGAATATCTTTAATCCCAGCCAACATCAGAACAGAAATTGGATAGTAAATCATCGGCTTGTCATATATAGGTAGTAGCTGTTTCGATACTCCCATTGTTATCGGGTGGAGTCGACTGCCCGAGCCTCCAGCTAATACAATTCCTTTGTACTTAGATATCATATATCCGCCCCTATTCTTTCCATTCGATAAGCACCTGAAAGGACTCTCTCCCACCAAGACGTATTGTCCAAATACCACTGAACTGTTTTGCGTAATCCAGTTTCAAATGTTTCCTCTGGAGTCCAACCAAGTTCACGCTCAATTTTTGAAGCGTCAATAGCATAACGAGCATCATGACCCGGACGATCTTTAACGAAAGCTATTAAGTCTCGATAGTTAATTACCCCTAAAGGTTTCTGAGGTGCAAGCTCTTCAAGCAGATCACAGATAGTTTCAACTACTTCAAGATTAGTTTTTTCGTTGTGACCACCAATATTATAGGTCTCACCGATTTTACCCTCAGTGGCGACCTTAATTAAGGCTTTTGCATGGTCTTCAACATACAACCAATCACGTATTTGTAAGCCATCTCCATAAATAGATAAAGGATTACCATGAATAGCATTAAGGATTACATGGGGGATAAGTTTTTCTGGAAAATGGTATGGTCCATAATTATTCGAGCAATTGGTTATAATTGTTGGAAGATCATAGGTACGCCCCCAAGCTCTGACAAAATGGTCCGATGCAGCTTTACTTGCAGCATAAGGTGACGAAGGAGAATAAGCCATTTCCTCAGTGAATAAATTATTTGTTCCAGCCAAATCACCATATACTTCATCGGTAGATATATGGTGAAATCGGAATTTCTCTCGCTTAGCACCACTTAGAGATTTGAAATGTATACATGCCTCCTCAAGTAAGTTGAAGGTACCCAGAATATTTGTATTTAGAAACACGCCTGGAGAATCAATTGATCTGTCAACATGACTCTCCGCCGCAAGATGCATGACAATATCTGGTTGATATCTTGCAAAAACATGATGTAGCTTTTCACGGTCGCAGATGTCGACTTTATCGAAAGAGTAGTTTTTATGCCCTCGACATGAGTCTAGAGAATTTAAGTTTCCTGCATAGGTAAGACAATCAATATTTAGCACTTCAAAATCTTGGTGTAGTAAAGCTTCTCTCACCACGCTAGAACCTATGAATCCGGCCCCACCTGTAACTATAATTTTCATTCTATATTCGTCTCCAGCATGCATTTAGATTTTTGAGTCAGGATTACTTTACTAAGGCTTTACTACTTTAATTTGATTGAATGAAAAACTACCTCTCTGATTTACAGTCAGATCCGCATTCTAGTCTTGACATTCAAGAGGCCTAACGAAACACCAAAATGTAAATGGCCAATTCGTTGAACTTAGTTAACTTAGAGCGTACATTAGTATCCAAAAAACAAAATAATTAGCACAGCGAATGACGAAATTTTACTCCGTCTTAAACGCAGCATATTTTGTATCAAGAAGCTTCTAGAAAGCACTTCAGGGCGATTAAACGTCTTAGCCAAAATGGCTACCTGAGAATGATACCATTTAGTTTTGACAATCTTCAGACGCTTACAAAACCCAGTCAAGCCAGAATTGGATCCAATTTGATTTCCATCATGCTGTACGTAAAGCATACGTGGATTATCAGAGATAACCCAACCTAAATTGGCTTCTTTATAGAATACATAAATGAGCCAATCATGATAATCAAAATCGATTAACCTAGTCTTATTAATAGCGTAGAAATTCTGAAAATCCTGAAATGAAGCCGAAGTAAATACCTGAGAACAACCGGGGCCTGGCGACTCATAAAAATGATCGAGGCCAGTAGTAGGAAGCGACTTTTTTACTAAGGAGAATGTAAATCTATTTGGCCAAAAAGCATACACATCGGATGAAAAACCGGCAACCTTATTCCTTAAAAGGGAATAGACAGCACTTGATAGTTTGTCTGGGAGCCAAATATCATCTTGATCTGCAAACGCCACATAGTCGTACTTAGAAACATCGACAGTATTTATCAGGTGATAAAAATTTTTCGCAGCCGAGCCAAAACGCTGACCAGAGGAGACGATAAAAATACTAGGATTACTGATCTGTATTTTACGTACAAGCTCTTCAGTCCCATCAATGGATAGATCGATACTAATATAGACGTCAACATCGACCGCTAGCTGGCCAAATATAGAAGAAATTTGCGCTTCCAGAAACGGAGTTCCCTCATACGCCGCCAGTAGCACACAAAATTTATGCTTATAATCTTGATTTTTAATTTAAGCCACCTTAGAGTATTTTCTTACTTAACTTAACTTAACTTAACTTAACTTAACTTAACTTAACTTAACTTAACTTAACTTAACTTAACTTAACATACGCAATCAGCAAGGATATCAACAGAAAGCTGCGATATTTAAGCTTAGTGTATATTGACGTATCTACAACACCAGTGAAAGTTCCAGAATGTCTACGATAGTGAATAAGACATTCGTCGACAAAGGCAATCCGGCGGTGTGTAAGCAAAGAAAAGGAAGTAATCACCCAATCATGCATTGGATAAAAGGAGGTAGAGTTTGATAGCTCTCGGGCAAATTTACCGTCAACTGAGAGTGTTGCCCCAACAACCTCATTCTTAAATAGGTTCCCCATAAAACTCATATTCAATTCAGAATATATACTACTTGGCCCAACTATACATTCAGAGTTGAAAACAGCGCCATTAACAATCACTAACGATGATTCACCATGGTAGCCAATTGTATTTTTGACTCTATTTGGTTCCCAAATATCATCGTGGTCACAAAGATAGATCACATCACCACTAGAGGCAGAAATCGCTCGTCTGAAGGCCTCAGCAGGACCCACATTCATTGACAATTTAAAATATACAAGTCGAATGTTGTTTGCACTGAAAATTTCATTTAGGTAATCAGCTGGACTGACTAGTCCTGAAAAATCTTCAACCACTACAATCTCATCTATCGTAGTAGACTGGGCAATAATACTTTCTATTTGCGCGGCCAAATATTCACTAAAGCCATATATACTCATACAAACTGATACTTTTTTCATAAAATTCTCTTAAAATACAGCAAAACTTACCTTGAAACTGCCCGAGTAGAACCGGAAAAACCGTATAGTTCAACACATAACACATAAATACTCTATGTCAGCTAGTTTCCTGACGGTGCTCTTTGTCTAGAAGGGAAATATAAGCCGCAATAAGCAGAGGCATCACAACAGAGCTCATAAAACCATCGAATAACAAATTAATACTAAGAACAAAAACCAAAAACCAAAAAGACAACTTATTGAGTTTTATTATCATAATAATGAACACTATTAATCCGAACTCGTAAATGAATCTTAGGATCCCTCCATCAACAGCACCACCTTGGGAGTAAATCCCAAAACCAAATAGTAAACCCAGAGGGTATTGATACATTAAGGAAAGAGAATTAGTCCATTTCCCAATTCGATGGGAAAGCGTAGACGAGGATTCACTCATCATTGAACTGCCAGATTTCAAATCATCGAACCCAGCATTTATTGTTGTTAAATTGTTCACAATAATGTCTAACATTTGGAATCCCAGAAAGATGTTTTCTCTCAAGATATATATAAAGATACATGTGGTCAAAAACAGGGCCAAAGCGGCTAAAGCATTTATTCTTTTTAAAGAATCCCAATAAACCACCAAAAAAGAGAGCGACGCGGCTTTTACGCCATTAAGGAGCACAGCTACCGCCAAGAAAGAATATTTAGTTGGTTTTTCGTAAACTATATTTAGCAAGAATAGACATCCAACTACAAAATAGCTAAGTTCTGCCGGTGTCCCAAAAGAACCTGCAAACTCGAGGCTTTTGATAAACCCTCTACCTGGATCAAAATTTGGGACTAGTAATAAAAACTGCAAAATTGACAGGCTACCTACAAAACAAAAACATAATATTACGAATCGCAGAAATAACTCATTACGCACAAGGTAAAATATACCCAACGCTATCGCATAATATTCTACAAAACGAACCAAACCGAAAACAGACTGGAAATTCCCCCACAATAAAATAGAATATAATGAGTGGAGTCCCAAAAAAAGTAACAACATAGCACTGGTAAATTTTATCGTACCATTAATTAAAAGAAGGAAAACGCACGCTGAAATAATATCTTGCACTCTGAATCCAGTCAAAGAGCCCGGAATCATAAAAATATCTATTTTAGGTACACAAAAATATAAAAATATAAGCCAAAATATTAAATTGCATTTTTTAATAATTAAATTCTCACTTTATAAAACTTTACGCTCCGACAGATTCTTAAATTAACAGCACTAATTATCCTTAACTCTAAAAGCTTAAAAGTTAACCTTTCATCATGGCTAAAGAAATATATAATTCCCCGGAGCTATCTATTCACGCCAATCCATTCACTTGATTTTTTGTAGTATCTAACGATGCAAATGGTACAGGATGCATCACCAAATGCGGATTCTGGAGTCAAACAGAGGCATCAATAATCGCGCACTCTCTGTCGTCTTCCAATATCACCACGAATAACAGCTAAAAAAACACATTGATAACTATAACTGAACACGGATAGCTGCTTAATTGACGAGCTAACGTGATAATTCAGCCTCGACCATGATTTTAGCAAGCTTGGTTATATCCTTACTGGGCACCCATCCAATTGAAAATAATTTGGAAGGATCACTTACAAGGAATGGATACTCTGCCTTAAATTCCGGATCCTGAATGAGGCACGAGGCAGATAATATGCCGACCGCCTTGCAGCATTCTTCAGCATAGGCTCTAACTGACAGGCCGATTCCATCACCGATGCACATTTCAAAAATATGGTCCTGATTGAGAAAATGTACAATCGCGGTAGCGACATCCCCCGCCCATAACCACTCTTTCACAACATCCATGCTACCTATATTTATAACTTTTGCCCTCTTCTGAGAGACTTCAACCACACCGCGAGCAATCAACCTTGCTACCGACCTTTCTGGCCTGAGGTGGCTTTCATGATTGAACAAAAAACCCACATAAACTTTTATTCCTCGTCTTCGGAAATAACGTGCAGATTGTAACGCCTGATATCTGGATAGCGAGTATGCTGTATCAATCACGAATTCGTCACTTTCAGTTATTGGACGTCCCTCATTCTTAAAAACTAAACCACTTGATGCCAAAAACACTTTAGAATTCGGAATATGTTTTTCAACAGCCTCAAGAATCGCAAGAGTTCCGCTTACGATAGCCTTGTGGTTTTGAACAATGAACTCATGTTTAGTCGAGGAAACTGCTGCTAGATGAAAAATATAATCAGGCAAAATATTTTTGATAATTTGCTCTATACCTTCGAAGTTTGAAACATCGACGGAAAGCTCTAACTGTCCAGGTTTATGCCCATATCCAAAAACCTGCCAACCTAATTCCTGTAAATAGGTAGTTATAAAAGTCCCATCTTGGCCTCCAGCACCAAAAATCAATGCTTTCATTTTTATTTCCAATTATCAATGTTAAGAAATTCTCGCTCGGCATATTTAATGACTAACGTTGCATCAGGGCCCGCTGGACGAGTATCGCAGTTAGCTATCTGCGTATCATCCGCCCCTTGAAATTCACTACTGGAATTAAATAAATCACTTAAATAACCCAAAGACACAGCGTTATTGGCACCTAACTCATATATTCCGGACTTAGCAGCTATAAAGGTAGTGATCTCACGACCATTCCACTCAACATCCGTATAACTATACCTTGTGCTGGCAGCCACATATACTTTTCTACTAGCGAGAATATCATGCAAAACATCCTGTTTTCGATCGCCTCCAAACATTGGTCCGAGCCTAATCACGACTGCCCCCTGAGCTAGGGCAAGTAATTCGCATGAACGTCTATTCCGTCCATAACTAGTATCTAATTGAGTTCTGCACGACAAACTAGATATCATTATGACTTTTTTATTTGCCGCCAGAGACAATACTTTTGAAGTTTTTTCTACTGTATCAAGGAAGTCTTGATGTTGATTCGATTCAGCTCTGAAACGCCCCGCAGGGTTAGCAGAATATATAATAAGGTCCGACTGATTAAACTTATCTTCTAAGTCATCACCTCTTAGTACTTTTATCAATGTATGTTCGGACATTCCATAAATGGCTGCACAAATAGCCGAACCTACGAAACCATTAGCTCCTACCACCGCAATTTTCATTTGTCACAGTCCTGTATTTTTACTGGGGTCATAATCAGGATCAACTTCCTTCATATAGTCTATGTAGTCTTGATTAAATCCAATTAAATCCTCATGCACTATAGGAGGATTACACGTTTCCCAAGGCTTAGTGAGCATAGACACGCAAACTGAATCTGTAATTGCATGGACTGCATGAACCGTATTGGGTGGAGTTCTAAAACAGACACCAGCTCCGGCCTGCATACTAATTTCTCCTCCAGTTTCAGCATCTTTAGTGACCAGCATAACAGCTCCTGAAATGACCAAGAAATACTCAGTAAACTCAGGATGAAAATGATTACCTCTGATCTTATTTGGATTAAAATACAGCATATTGAACTCTAATATGGGCAAATCCGGAACCCAAGTCAAAATTGCACCACGTCCGTCCTTCAATGTTGAAAGATTGCAAGAGCTCGGCAGTATCTCAATATTCCCTAACTTTCTATTCGGAAACATGCCCTTCTCCTATGACGGTGATAAATTTAGGATATGGTAAAGGAATTATTAGATGCACTTTTTTACCTACGGGTAATTTCTTTTTTAAAATTTTCACAAATGCATTTGTATAGTAGTAAGGAAGAACTAACAAGTATTCAGGTACATTTTTAATATTGCTTTCTTCATCTATTATTGGCACTAACGACCCGGTTGTTCGCGTACCAATTTTCTTACCACTATTATCAAGAATAAAGGGAAGAGTTTTCTCATCTATGCCGAGATACTGTAATATCATATTACCTTTGGTACTAGCTCCGAATCCCCAAATTAATTCATTTTTTTCAGTTATGTGTGTTATCACCTGGCGTAAACTATCTCTTAATAATCTACAGCGACTATCAAATGCGTAAAGGGCTTCATAACTATTGGTCGAATGGTCGATCTCAAATTGTTGCACACCTAAATAATCTTTGCGCCAGTACTCTGAGGGAAACTTGGAAGGATCTTTCACAATAAAAATCCTTAAACTGCCTCCATAGCTAGGAACAATCCTTGCCTCCGCAACAGTTAATCCAACTTTGGCTAGCAGTGCTTCGATGGAAAATAACGAGTAATAAGCTACATGCTCATGAACAATATTGTCGAAGATATTGTCCTCTAACATTGTTCCAACATACGTCATCTGAAGTATCCAAACAGAATCATCATTCATTACTTTGGAGATATTTTCACAAAATTCTAATGGGTTACTAAGGTGATAGAACATCGCAACACTAGTAATTAGCTTCGGACTAGGCAAACCCAGTTTACTGTAGCTTTCTGCCTCAAACTGGGCTCGGACGTGATGATAATTATCGTCAAGAACAGTCTGCTTAATGCCGGCAGCGGCGTCTATGTTAACTCGACATTTCAATGGCTTAGTAAACAAGCCTAACATGGTCCCATCATTACCTCCGATATCCAACACGATATCATTCGGCGTAAGATCAACAACCGATTCAGCATCAGTCACCACATCCTGCAAGATTTCTTTCATGGTCGCTGTGCTGCCACTTTCATAAGGATAGTGATCAAAAACATACTGTAAATCATATTCATAAGCTAGCTGTATCAACGTACAAGTTTGGTTTTGACATCTTGTTACATTTAGACTGGTTGAATGTAATTCAGGTGGTGCACGATCACTATCTGACAAGAAAACTGCGCTTGGATACTGACTGCCTATATCAACTATGTCCGCTGGTAGCCTTTCACCGCAAGATACACATTTCTCACGCTTAACTTCATAGGACATTTTTATCTCCTTATTTTCAATTTAAATTGTGCTCATAATCTAGAAAATCAGATTTTTTCTCTAAAAAAGTCAGATTGTGAGCGCTGTTTAGGGAACAACCGACCCAGATATAATCATTTCAACTTCAAGACGCCTACCCAGAAATCACAGCTGGTCAAGATCAATAACAAGACTACAGTTTTTCAGAGTACTCAGGCGATGCGCTATAATAAGGACAGTGATATCTGTCCCTAGATCATGTATTGCATCCATAACTTTAATCTCAGTTTCGTTGTCTAAGGCACTGGTTGCTTCGTCAAAAATTATAGTTGATGCATTTTTATACAAAGCACGTGCTATGCCAATACGTTGCCTTTGGCCTCCAGATAATAACATCCCTTGTTCACCGACATTTGCATTCAGTCTGAGTGGCAACGAGTCAATAAAATCCCAGATTTGGGCTCTTTTAGCACAGTCGACAACCCGGCTCGTGTCAATTAAGTGTTTTGGGGTTCCAAATGCTATATTTTCTTCTATTGAACAATCAGCAAGAAAAATCTCTTGAGGGACGTGAGCAATGCACGCCTGCCAAGCTCGTAAATTGGTGGAGGTAATAGGCGTATTGTCGACTTGTATCAACCCTTTATCAGGCGACAATAACCCCATTAAAATATCAAGCAATGTACTTTTACCGCTGCCTGTGGTTCCCTTAAAACCGACCCGGCTGCCTTTTGGAATTACTATATTTAAGTTTTGAAAAACATATGGCACATCAGGGCTATAGCGGAATCCAAGGTCTTTCACCTGAAGCTGTTCTTCGAAAATAAGAGGTTCTTTATTGCCATCCAAAGCCCCTAAAGGGATGGGTTGTCTTAGCAAGACCAATATGTCCTTTAAGCTATAGGCCGCACCATTGATTGTGGCCCACGCATTATAGGCGGCCTGCAGCACTGGTAATGCTCTTTGTGCGCCAAGTGCCAAGCCTCCAAGCAGAGGAATTGCATCTGAAAAAGTGTCTGAGGATTTTGCAGAACTATAAGCAACAATAGCAATCAAAAGCATGCCTAACCCCTCCATTAAAAATCGAGGAGACTGTGCCACGAATAAATTATTTCCCTGAGCTCTACGTAATGTCAGATCAGAAGCACGGTAGGTATCACAATATACATTCTGACTACCGTCTATCAATACATCTCGAATACCACCCAATCCCTCCTGAAGTGCTTTAATTACGCGAGTCGACTCTACGGAGATAAGCTCGCTGTCTCTGGAAATTTTCTTTCGAGTAAAGTATACAATCACACCATAAATCAAACCAAATCCAGTAAACGTCACCAAAGCTATAATAGGATTTACTAGTACAAGAAAGCTAGCAATAGCAACAACCAGTATTATCGAACTTATAAACGTTAATACTGGCAGCACGATTCCGTAGATAACTGTACTACTTTTAGCAGAAATGCCACTGATTATCTCACTACTATTTCTGGCGCAGTGCACAGCATAAGGTTGATAAAGCGCATTTCTATAAATATCAATGCTTATATCAGCCCCAAAAGCGAACGACAAACGAGTCATAGCCCATAATAATAACAACCTTAATCCGGCTGCACTTAGGACCGCGATACAAAATATGAGCGTTAATGGAAGCAATAGTTGATCTTCACGAGTTATTGATAATATGTTTAACACAGGCTGCATACTGGGCATTATAAATAGTCTGCCAGGGTCAGCTATTACACCCAAAAAAGGAATAACCGCTCCAATGCTGAAGAGTTCTGCTAATACCGCAGCAATAATCAAGATTAACAGAATAAAAAACTGAAGCCGCCTCCTTGGGGACGCGAGATTCCACAGTGCATAAACATTTTTGAGAATGTCCGATGCAGTATATACATTATTTGTCACAAATTAACCCCAATATTTGGAAAATATTAATATCCATTAAAACTTAGTAAAGCTTTTTTCTTAGCCTGCTCTAAATCATTAAAAACCATCTCCTCACACATTTCTTGGGCTGTAATCTCTGGCTCCCACCTTAGCTTAGCTTTAGCCTTTGCGGGGTTTCCAAGGAGAGTCTCAACTTCAGTCGGGCGGAAATAACTCGGATCGATTTTTACTACCGCAAGCCCATCATTGCAATCCTTCAACAAAGCTTTCTCTTTTCCCTCAATATTCCAAGTAAAATCACTTGGGGGATTCATCCAATATCCAATCTCATTGACTCCACTACCTTCCCAGCGTATTTGCATATCTAACGCATTGGCAGACCACTCCACAAATTGCCTAACACTATATTGGACACCGGTAGCTATAACAAAATCTTCTGGCTGTTCTTGCTGAAGCATCAGCCACTGCGCCTTTACGTAGTCTTTGGCATGCCCCCAATCACGCAATGCATCAATATTCCCTAGATATAGGCAGTCTTCAACCCCCTGACTAATATTAGCCATTCCTCTAGTGATTTTTCGGGTCACGAAGGTTTCACCTCGTCGAGGACTCTCATGATTAAAAAGAACCCCATTACATGCATACATCCCGTAGGCTTCTCTATAGTTAACAACTATCCAATAGGCGTACAATTTCGCACACGCATAAGGACTCCGCGGATAGAAAGGTGTTGTCTCACTTTGTGGCGTTTCTTGGACCTGCCCATACAGCTCCGATGTAGACGCCTGATAAAATCTAACTTTATCAGTCAATCCTAGAATACGAATCGCCTCAAGGAGGCGGAGCGTACCCACACCGTCTGAGTTAGCAGTATATTCAGGAACATCAAAAGAGACATGCACATGACTCTGAGCCGCAAGGTTATAAATCTCAGTTGGCTGCACTTTTTGTATAATGTTAATCAAACAAGACGTATCAGTCATATCGCCATAGTGCAAAATAAAATTACGATTTAAAACATGCACGTCTTGATAAATATGGTCAATTCGCGCCGTATTAAAGAGCGATGCGCGTCGCTTAATTCCATGTACCTCGTAACCTTTTTCTAACAAAAACTCAGCTAGATAAGAACCATCTTGACCAGTGATTCCACTTATTAATGCAACTTTTTTCATTGTAATATCCGATTATAAGTAAATTTTTATTAAAACACTTGAGGACAACCTCAACATGTGAAACCTTGAATTTTATAAGGACCGCTGAATGGTATTCGGACTAACCTAATAAAACTTCCAAAATTTAGAACTCTTTCAACCTAACTTGGCATTAACTTTAACTAAAAGTATCTTTTCAAAATAAATAACAAGACCACAGTTTCACAGAGTACTCAGGCGATGTCCTCTAATGGGGAGAAGGATATCTTCCCCCCAGATAATGTGTTGCACCCATAACTTTAATTTAAGCTTCGTTATCAAAGGTACTGGTTGCTTCGTCAAAATTTATAGTTGATGCATTTTTATACAAAGCACTCGCCACGCCAATACGTTGCCTTTTGCCAACAGACAATAACGGCCATAATAATACCAGTTATAAATTTTTTACAATTAAAAATTTAACCACATCAGCTCAGTTTAAATTAAGCCATGTTTTTTTAAATATGAGTCTATTTTGGAAGAATATAACGTGATAACTTATATACCGCTCTATACAACTTAAACCAAAGATACTCTAAACTACGAAAGACACTCGCCCAAAAAAACTTTCTTGTCGAAAAAGAGAAGCTGTTAAAATCAAAATATCTAACCAGATGTTTTGTTACACCAACAAAACAAGGCGCATTTCCAAAAGAATCTGGTGTTGATTTAATGAACACATCGATATACGAAACATTCAAACATCTCATCCTATTGATCATTGTTTGAATAGGATGAAAATGCGCTGACCTGTTTAGACATACGCCTGCAACACCATCATTTAAAAAAATTGAGTTATGGAAGTTCGTACCAGAACTTGCGACAAATTCGTCGCACCCTTTAAGAACACTAATTGTTTCATATAATGTCATTTTTTCAGGATAAAAAACTTCATATCCATTATCAAAAAACACTCGCTGAATATAAGACTCTCCAATAGCTCTACCACTCCGGCTAAGTTGCTTTGAGAAAAAGACCTTTTTAGCCGACGACGGCTTTATTTCCCGCTTAATTTTATCAATCGTATCCTTATATTTTAAATGATAATAGTCATGCAGGCGGATCGACGGCTCGGGAATTAAGATATTTCGAAACTGTGTTACCTCATCTATTTCTATGAGATCATCGGGGTTTAATCCAAAAAATTTAAATAATTCTAAAAATTTATTGTTTTTGTTCTCAGAAATATACACAGCCTTCAAGCGTATGAAATCATTGCATAGGAATGGCCATATACGCGATAGTCCTTCAAGAATAAAATGGCCGTAATGGCCGCTCAACGCCCCTATAAAGACGACATCTTCATCGATGTATTTAGTTGAGTTTGTTTTTGGATCCATGCTCGGAGATTCAAACCATTCGGACACGGCTAAAGGTAGGGTGTGACGGACTACCGTTGTCGTTGAACTTTCTGGAACGAACACTGATTTTTTATTTGTTACCCCAGCTGTTAGATTAGAACCCGAGGCATCTGTGGAAATAAATGGATGTATAAAGCCGCCTTCCACTTTGGTTATCTTAAGGTCGCCTTGTTTCTCATACTTCACTTGTGAGTCAATATCATAAGCATCCTGCATATCTTGACTGCAAAAAAGCTGCCTGAACATATTTTCTCCTAATATTTTCATCACCGTCAACGCCATAACCAGAACTCAAAGACGAATCCAACCAGGCAGTTGACTGTAAGAGTTAGAATCTTAGACAGATTAACAGCGCTGTCGCTCACTCAAATTAATAATTTTGTCGCAACTAGCTACCCTACTCAATCGGTGAGCAGTGCTACGTACTTTAGGGCAATACAGTCGCAGACAAATTCCTATAACGTTCGATAACTCTGCTTTCTAACTTGTATCTAATTAGTTTTGCGTTCTTCGCAGCCAGTTTCAAAGTAGAAATGTTATTAATTTCACGCCGAACTCTTGATAGGTTCCCAATAAACTGCAAGCCGATCTTATCACGGGACAACTCTTGCTGACTAGCCTCATCTAGGGCTCCAAACGCTTTTGCCTCTGCAGCTACCTCTGCAGCTGAATCGTCATTAAAATGGGTGATCAATGAGCTCATCCAAGGCTCGATAAGACCGCCAAGAGTCGCTTTTCTTACAGCGTCCAGATTTCCTAGGGGCAACAAATTCACACTCACCTTACAACCACATAATGAAGCGTAAAACACATGAGATCCAGGCGAGTCAGTTACCAAAACCTTAGTTCTAGAAAAGATGGAAATAATTCTTCTATAAGACCCTGAATCGCCCGCATAGGCTCCTTTGACTACTTTGATCTGTTTGTAGCTAGCATATAAATTATCAACACCAAAAATGGCCTCAAAATGCTTTCCTTGCAAAATAAGTGCGTCACAGCCCTCATTTATTGCTCTCGAAACCAAAACATCTAGAGGTGTCTCATTAGTGCGAGCTATATTATGGGCCGACAAGAAAAGCCTATTAATATTTCTAACCAAACAGGGGTCATAAAACTGAAGAAGAGCGTGAGCGAATGGCAAACCGACAACTTCAACGTTAGAAAACATCTCACGAGCAAGTGAACCTTGATTTTCATCAGTCACTAAATGGTACGAAAAAGCAGAATCTTCACGAGTTATAATCAATGGCGCACTACAATAACCAAAAATGACACCATGCGTCCAACTACAGTTTGGTAATAATTTACCACGATTTATTAGAAACTCGCCAGCCCCATAAAATTGACTTGAAGACATCATATCGGATTTATTTAACCCCAACAAAGATTATAGTTCTAGAAAAAAAATTATTCAGTATCTGAGAACCTATGTAAAATGCCATAGCTCCCTTACTATTTATCATTTTACCCAACCGTTAATTTCAAAATAAATTGCGAACATAGCCTGCTCGGCCATATCCCCTGTATAAATTTAAACGCCGGCTTACTAGATTTTACAAACGATGAGCTAACACTTAAGTTACAAGAATCTAGACCTTTCAGTAAACTACTAGCCGTCAGCCATCTCAAATGAGTTTTATCAAAAAATCCGAATTCATCTCTTGGGATTTCTCCCGAACAATATGCCACTAGCAAGCGCACAGAAGCAAAATTTGGGCATATAATAACGATTTGACTACCTGTGTTCACTGTTGAGATTAACCTACTTAAAAACGACCAAGGATCTATCAAGTGTTCCAATACGTCCAGTAGTAAAAAAACATCCGTACGGCGTAACGTAGCGTAATGAACATCAAAATTAAAGTTATTAAGATCACACTTAAGCACCTGCACACCTACATTCGTAACTGGATAAAGATCAAATCCGATGACATCAACTTCTGGAAATCTCTTTTTAATATCCAAAAGCGTCATGCCACTACCGCAACCAAATTCCACTATACTTGTCTTACTTTCGACAGGACCAATCAACTCTTTGATTGTGTCATATCGCGACGGTGACACCTCGACGTATTTATTAGTATTTTCCATTTATAATTCCAACCAATAATTAACTTATACTTAATAAAATGCTAAACAGCGCAGGATCATTCATTTCATCTTATTCGTTACGCAAACTATAACTAACATTGGCCTAGGGATATCTACTTAACACCGAGACAAATTATTCCAGTAGCCCTGCCACACAGAAAACTAGGAGCCCATTTATTAGTACCAAGAAATGGCAGATATGCGCATTTAGTAAATCTATATTTTCCTTTGTAAAACCAATCAGTCTTGCAACGCGCGCTCGGAAAAACCTCAACACTCTTAAAACCATAATATTCTACAGCTTTACATAAAGAAACGTCTGTAAATGGCCGCACATGGGTAGGGTCGTTATAGAAGCTGCGAAAACAATATCGAAAATTTGGTGTGGAAAGGTAAATTATACCATTTGGTTTAAGTACCCTAAAACACTCGGACATAAAGTGTCCAATGTCAGTGATATGTTCAACGACAGCCAAACTAAATAAAATATCCACACTATTATCTGGAACTGGCAGCGCTTCAGACTCAAAATCCAAATCGTCAATATCCAGTGGGATATAATTCGTTCCGTCTAGCGCAAGCCGCAAGAACTGGTCACCTGCCCCTAGATCTAAAAATGTGGTACCATCCAATTTAGGATCAAAGCCCTTGATTCGACATAAGCTCTTAAACGTCGCTATTTCCCTTATTGCTAAAAGCTCTCTGCTTGCAGCGCTACTATCATTTTCTAGGCTTAAATCTCTAAGCCGGCTATTAAAATACTCATTCTTTAAAGATGACATTATTTATCCTTCGAAATTGTAAATTTTCATTATTTATTGTCTTCATGACGCAGCAATGGATAGAGAAAATCTTCCAATATTAGTAGGAAACTTGGCAGTATCATCGACCTCTTTCATGGAGAAAAATACTCTAGACAGACACCTGTTATGAGATGAAGTATTTTGTAGCATTGGCATCACCGCACACTCACTTGGATCCCATAGCAAATTAATACTTTTCCCATTATTACTGATTTCAATTTTCCCAGTAGTCGCACCCAAACCCTTTGATGAAGACACAAGGGTCGACGCAGCCTTTGTATGATTAAATTCACCACTAAAATCAAAAATTTCGTTATGTTCCCCGCCATTAGAGCATGCTATTTTTGTTTTGTTATCGCTAAATTGATTCATCAAAGTAATAACGCCAGGTCGAACACTTCCAATTATTTTGTCCCAGGTTGGGAACCTATAACTGAGCGAGACTTGTTCCTTATCGCTCGAAACTTCAACCACTTTGATAATACTTCCGAATTGCGTATTAATTTCTACGTAAATCTCAATATTACCATTATCGTTTATGCGAAATTTCGGATCAACTTTCTCTAAATCGGTGACGCGTACTTTTTGTAATGGTAGCTCGACGACCACACCACCACTATAGTAATCCGCACCTAGAGAGATTGATGGAAAATAACCGTGTGGCAGTGTACCAACACAAGGCTCCATTCCATGTGAAGAAAATGCAAGACTGTTTATCACCAAGCCTCTTCTTAAATTTAATTCAAGTTTTATCTTTTTAGTAGATATAGACAACAATATTTCTTCTCGATCTATAGCTATTTCAGCGTCCCCATATTTGCCAATAGCATCTATCAAAGTATCATACTTCCCATGCGGGTCTTGATCACCAGCAAAAACATCGCTAATGCCGTGTTGATTGAGCACTGCTTTAAGCTGCTTATTTACCATTATCCATCTTTTATCAGTAATGTGCGTTCGTAAATCACTTGCCCATAATTCACATAACTCTCGCCAGTCATTATGGTTATTAATCTGGGATTCGCTTAGATGTCTTTCAATTCGATGGCACATAGTGTTAAGCCAAAAATCAGCTCGCCCCGTAACGGCCCATCTTCCAATATTGTATTTTCCCTGTTTTTTGACGGGTATAGGGTACGCTCCATTGGTAAGTGTTGAAACGCATTTATCTGTTCGTTTATTGCCACTTTGTAACGCATGTGACGGTGAGCAAAACTCGATTTCTGTATTAAAAATAATGGCTTCAAGAAGGTTTTTAACTCTATTCCATTCACCGTCAGGATGAGTTGGCCGTTCTGTACTAAATCTACCTGGGCGGTAATCAAAAACTTCTGCATCGTTAGTATAAACAGGGAAAAGTGTTTCACCGTTATTAATGCGATTATTTAGGTAGTCTAAATAATCATTAATTGCTATATCACCATGTGCAAAATGCTGTACTTTCTGAAATAGGATAGAATCTGACCACAATACTGGCAACACAGCGCCACTAGGCCCTTTTACATGGGTAGGAACTAGGTTTATTGGCAAATTTTCAAGACCTAATGCTAGTCGAACATTATCTCTATCCATAATTAGGCCCGTATAGCCGAAGCTACTATACAAATCTACCAAACTGCTTGAGAAAGCCATCTCATTGACCAAAATAATGTTTGGTCTACAGCCAAGTATTTCTTTATAGGTCTCTATACCCAGCTTCTGATTCCATTCATTTACTTTGTACGGAACTAATGGTCCAATTATTTGACAATAACCACTACCTATTAATTCACACTTCCCTGTACTTAATAATATTTTAAAACGCTCAATCCAAGTAATATCGATTCGCTCAATCTGCTTTAAAGTCCAACCGGTTAATTCAATACCAACTGGAATTCCAGTTTGCTCAATCAGATTTAACAAAGAGTGGTAGCAGTTTTTAATCACATCTGCCCGTGCATTTTCCTCTATAGATGAAAATGCCAAATTAAGATGAAAAACTATATATCCTTTTGCCTTCACTTAAGCCTCATTAGAGAATAAATTTCATTACAAAGATTTTGAACACCATTAATTGACATTTTTTTAAGCGCATTCATGGAATAGTCTCTCCCAAGATTGTCATCGTTCATAAGTTCGATAAGGCTGTTAATCGCACCTGTAGGATCAGAATTAACGATAGCAACACCCTCTTTTGACAAAGCATCTAGCTCTTTATGATCTTTACTACCGTAAGGAGAAAAAACAACTGTAGGGATGCCATATTGCAATACTTCAAAAAATGATACTCCAAATACCGTCATTACATATTTACTTTGAACTATAAGTTCATCAAGCTGTTCTGGAGCATTGTGAATAGTCCAATTTAACCGGGGTGTATTTGATAAAATTGGCGCACCAGAAAATGGCCCCCTCACCCAATGAACATCAGTATCCTTACCTAACAGCTCATCCAATTGAGTCGGGAGGATTTCTGCTAACTTTGAAACATCACTGCCACCAGTTAGAATTAAAACCTTGGATCCAGGAGACCACTTTGTATGATTAAGTCGCTTCTGGATCAGGAAACTACCCCAACCTGACTTTAAAATACTATTGCAATCAGTATGCTCACTAAAGTCAAAATTGAATGCTGGAACCCATATCAGATCTAAAATATCACAATGCTCAATCAATGCATCAATACTGATAAGAACTAAACTTCGTTGCTTCAGTTGCTTAAATAGTATTTTAAGATTATCATGAATAATACTTGGATAACAATCAAATACTAGTACAGTATAATCATTAGTATATAAAATTTTATTAATAGAATTAGCAAAGTCAGCTATTATTGGAAAAGAATGAACCCTGAATTTAGCTAAGTCGGCTTTTTTTATAGAATCGCCAAAAATCAAAAATTCTGGAATAACCCTACTATTTTTTTCTAATGTTTCTGCAAGCGCCAGTAACCTAGATAAATGTCCAATTCCAATACTAGAATGCACATGACATATAAGTAGAACCCGCTCCATATTTATACTAATTTATAATTAGGTTAGGGCTGTAGCGAATTCTCTTCAATGGCCGCAAACCATCTGATGGATCAGCACGCCATGACCGTTCAGATATTTCAGACGGTATGGGCTCTTTAATTCCATTCCCGTCACCCTCCTGCCCGTCTCTAACTTGCTTAATTACTGCTCCAATTTGCTCTGGCAGCCAACAATGTCCAGACCCAAATTCAGCACCTTTTCCATCTAAATCTAAATGAAATTCAATAACTTTAGCATTCCACTTATTAATAGCCCGGTGAATAATACCTGGATTAACTGTATGGTCTGACCAGCCAACCTCGCAGTCAGTTAATTTACGTATAGTCTCTATCGCAGCTAAATTGGCCTCATTATGAGGTGTTGGATAGGCAGATGTACAGTGTAGTACTATCGGCTCACAATTATGATTTCTTAAAACCTTTACTGCATGCTTTATCTCGTACAAATTAGCCATGCCAGTTGAAATGATTACAGGCTTTCCAGTGCGGGCACAGGCAACGAGTAAATCATCCCAAAGCAACTCATATGAAGCTACTTTATAAAAATCAACATGAGGAGCTAGCTCTTTCACTGCTTTAAGATAGAATGGAGTACAACTGAACTGAATACCTCGCTCTCTGCATCTCTCAGCTAGAACGGGTAAAAACTCAAGTGGAAGTTCCCATTGCTTGCGATCGCTTATCTTCTCTGATTTACTTACTATCTCAGGTGCAAAAAGCTGGTCAACTTTAAACAGTTGAAATTTTACTGAATCACACCCTACGTCAGCTGCTATATCTACAAATTCAAGTGACCTTACGAGATCTCTTGAATGATTACTTGAAACTTCTGCAATAAAATTAATTTTCATTTCTTAACTTCAAATTTAATTGTATTTTTAACTTTTCCAACTATTTCAAAAGCATGCTCTTTTGATTTTCCTACTACAATCACCCAACAAAATCGGTCCCCATTATCTAAATAATTTTCGATCATATCTCCAGGTTTTTTTGTAATAATCACCTCTTTAACTCCTTCAATATCCTTCGCCTCATCAACACCATGTATAGCTTTAAGCGTTCCTTTTGGCGGAAAAATTCCAGCACATATAGAAGTTAATAGTTTAGTTTCTTGAATGAGTGATTCATCTAAATCATAACCTAAAGCAATTTCTATAACTGCGCGGATAGGATTCTTACCTGACGAAAAAGGTGTTGTATATTGTGAGTGAAATCCACCGCTAAGCCGTGCGGGCATTTCTATAATCATAGGACCTTTAGGTGTCCATATCATATCTGCTTTTGCTGGACCAAAATTAATTCCAAGTGAATCGGCGGCAGCATCAACTGTATCATAAATACGTTTTTGCACATCAGTGTTTAATATTGATGGATCAATATGTGCTGTTTCAATGTGGAAGGGATGGTAAGCAAATACACGATCAGCCATCCCAACATGAAAGTGACGTCCCTTCCATATAATAGTCTCAACACTCTGTTCAGAGCCTGTGATATACTCTTCAACCAAAGCAGTACCTGTCATAGAAGCTTCTTTAGCATTTTCAATTGCCTCAGCTAGTTGATCTAAAGAGGTAATTTTCATACTTCCACGAGATGCTGCATTGTCAACCGCCTTAATCATCGCAGGAAAACCTATGTGCTTAAGAATTGATTTTGCTTCATCAATGGTAGTCACTTCTTGCCCAAAAGCTGTAGGTACCTTGTCTCGTATCCATCTCTCTTTCATAAGCGCCTTGTTATTCGAGCGTTTAGCAACATCAAGCGGTATCCCGGGAAGCTTTAAAGCATTCGTTACTGCTGAAACTGTAACGGCACAGTCAGAACCAGCAAAAGCACCTCTTATATTAAGACTTTTAGCATTTTCAAGAGCAAACCGGACATGCCCATCAGCATCTTTTGTATCAAGTATAACTTTATGATCACAGTATTGAAAACCAACCGCATCTGGATTACGGTCTGTAGCAATAACTGTAAACCCCATTTCTTTAGCAATTTTAATGGCTGGTACTTGCATTGCACCTGCACTAACGATAACAATAGCTTTAGTTTTTTTTTCTTTCATGTACATTTAATCTAGGTACGGATAGTGACGCACAACCTTACATTGGCAGCAGGATATATATTTAGCGCCTAATTTTTCACATACAAGTTTAAATGCAGAACCACTACAAACCATACAATCAAATATTTTATCTTCTTTCATAAGATATCTCCCATAATATTATTAAATAATTTATCCAATTCTTCTGATTGTCCATATAAAGCAGAGTTTCCCTCAGGCCATGAATGTCCTTCTATATTGTAACCGTCATCGCAAAAAATAACGTTCCCAGTCAAGTGCCGCTGTGGAATGCACGTCGCTAGTATTGTTTCAGAAATACCATCTAATGTTGCAAATTTTTTTGTTGGTGTATGAGCAAGAATTGAGGAAGCCCGCAAACTATAATTTTTCCCATCATTTGAACGAAGTAATTTTTTATTTAACGGAGTTTCTACTGTACCAGGTGCAACACCATTAACACGAACATTATATGGAGCAAATTGTGATGCTGCTGTTTTTACAAGACCTTCAAGACCATGTTTCGACATATTATATGCATAAGACCCATAAAGAGAAAGCCTGGATGCATTTGAACAAAGATGAATTATATGACCATTTTTTTGGGCCAGCATCTGCTTACCAAAGACCATTGTTATTATAAATGCACCTTTTAGGTTAACGTCCATTACGCGATTGTATTCACTTAAAAGCTCGCTGGCTTCATCCAAACCAATATCCATCGGTTTATGATGCGTGCCAGCAAAATTAATAACAATATCAATGCTCCCAAGAGTCAGAAAGGCATCATTTGCTGCGGATGTTACATTGCTTAATGAGGTTATATCAGCTGGAAAAAATGGAACTTTATGCCTGGAAGAATTACGCCCAATTGTCACGCAGCTTGCCCCTTGCTCAATTGCTTTTTCAACAAAGTTTTGGCCAATTGCCCCGTTTGCACCAATAATTACTATGTTCTGATTTTTTAAAATGCCACTCATTTAAGACCTTCCGTGTATTTCAAAGCATTAGTATAAAATATTTTTTCAAGAATGGCTTTAAATTGCTCTATATCATTGCTGACTAGGCCACGCTGAACGTCTTTACCAACCATATTGCAGACCACTCGTCTAAAATAATCATGCCGGGTAAAGGATAAGAAACTTCGAGAATCCGTCACCATCCCAATAAAATTAGAGAATAATCCAACTTGTGAGAAAGCATTTAATTGTTCTGTAATACCTGCCGGTGTATCTAAGAACCACCAAGAAGGACCATGCTGGACCTTGCCAACTACCCCATCTTCAAAAAAATTACCCATTACAGATGCGAATAATAGATTGTCGCGAGGATTAGAGTTAAATAATACTGTTTTTGGCAAGTGCCCCTCTGCGTCCAACGAACCTAAAAATAGATTTAACTTTTTTGCATGCTCAAAATCACCTATGGAATCACATCCAGCATCGCGACCAACACTATGCAACATATTATAGTTGTTATTTCTTATAGCCCCAACATGAAGGAGCATTGTCCAACCTTTTTCATGGTCCCATCTTGCAAACTCATTCATCAGATACGACCGCCAGAGTTCAACATCAGCTGAACTAACTTCTTCGCCATTTAGAAATTTATCAAATATCCTATTAGCATCAACTTTACTGCATCGATCAGCATAACATCTCTCAATTCCATGATCGGAAAAACGACAACCTACGTCAGCAAAAGCATCGTGACGTAATTTTAGCGCTTCATGAAAAAATGTAAAATTAGAGATATCTATATCAGTTCGTTGAGACAATCTTTCCACCCATTCTCTAAAAATTAAAGGTTCATCAATCATTAGTGCAGCGTCAGGCCTAAACGTTGGGATTACCTTAACTTCAAACGAATCTGATTGTAGCTTCTTATGATGTTCGAGACTATCAGCGGGATCATCAGTCGTACAAAGCACCTGAACATTTGATAATTTTAACAATTCACGAGGCCTGTGACTATCAAACTTTAGAAGCCTATTTGTCTCATTCCATATTGCCTTAGCAGTTTTAGGGGTTAAATTTTCCTCTATACTAAAATAGCGTCTTAATTCTAGGTTAGACCAGTGATAAAGAGGATTTCTTATTGTCAAAGGTAAAGTATTTGCCCAAGATTCAAATTTCTCCCAGTCGTCAGCTTCCCCACTACAAAGAGCTTCTGGTGTGCCGTTTAATCGCATCGCTCTCCATTTATAATGATCACCGCGAATCCAAACATCTGTTATATTTTCAAAATGTTTATTCTTAGCTATAATTTCAACAGGCAAATGGCTATGGTAGTCTATAATAGGTAGTGAGCTTGAAGACGCATACAATGTCTTCGCAAAATCGGTTTCTAACAAAAAATCACTATAAAATTCTGCACTCATTATTATTCCTCATCAACACTTCTATACGTTACACCATCGCTCATATTCTGTTTAGAAATCCACGCTTTGAACATCAATTCTGCGCGCTGCCAGTCTTCTAACGTATCAATATCCTGAACTTGGTGTCTTGGAAGAATTAATGGCATCGACGCTTCAGAAAACGCGGCTACCTTATTTAACACAGCATCAGTCATTGACCAATAAAATTGACCTGCATCATGGTAAGAAGGCTCTAAGTCCTGAGAACGTGTCATGAACATCTCTGGCTGAAACATTTCAACTCGCGCATTGTCTGTAATTTTAATCGCTCGCTGAATGGGAAAGGGGAAACTTGTTACTGTGAAAACTAGTTGGCAGTCATTTTTTTCAAGTAATTCCAACCCCACTATTAAATCAGTCGACTTAATAAAAGGCGCCGTTGCATAGATAGTACAGACATATTTTGGCTTACCAATATTTTGTATTACCCAGTCAACCGCGTGCTTAACAACATCCCCAGTACCAACATAGTCATCAGATAATTCTGCTGGTCGAATAAATGGCACCTCAGCACCATGTTTTTTTGCTAAGTCAGCAATTTCAATATCATCAGTGGACACAATAATCTGATCAAATAATGCTGATGCCTTTGCAGCCTCTATCGACCAAAAAATCATTGGTTTACCACAAAAATCCTTTATGTTCTTACGAGGAATACGTTTGCTTCCACCACGTGCAGGTATCACAGCAATTTTCATTGCTTTAATGCCTTGTGTAATACTGACACTACCCTGTCTTGGTCTTCTTCTGATAATGCGGCATACATCGGCAAACTAATGGCTTCGCTGTAATAATTCTCTGCCTCTTCACAGTAGCGTTTTTCGAATCCCATGGCTTCATAGTAAGGATGGTGATATACAGGTATATAATGCAAATTTACACCGATACCGTGCCTCCTTAAATACTCAAATACTTGCTTATGTTTGGCTCTATTTTTTAAGCGAATAACATACAAGTGATACGCAGAATATCCATCATTATTTTGATATGGAGTAACAACCGGAAACTCTTTAAGAAGCTCATGGTATCTAATAGCAAGAGCATGTCGACGTGCTACATACGAATCCAATCTTTGTAGTTGGCTTACTCCTAATGCTGCCTGCATATCAGTCATTCGATAATTAAACCCTAACTCTATCTGCTGATAATACCATTCCCCATCAGGCTCATGATTCATTTGATTAGGATCACGGGTAATACCATGACTCCTCAATAAAGACATACGCGCTGCAAGTTTAGAGTTATTGGTTACCGATATACCTCCCTCACCAGTTGTAATAATTTTTACAGGATGGAAGCTAAAGACAGTTATATCACTATATTTACCGTTACCAATCGGTTCATCTAGGAATTTTCCTCCAATGGCATGCGAGGCATCTTCAATGATTTTAAATCCATATTCCTCTCCAAGTGCATGAATGGCTTTCATATCACAAGGCTGCCCACAAAGATGAACAGGTACAACGACTTTTGGCAATTTCCCTAATTTCTTAGCTTGAACAAGTTTCTTTTTGAGTGCCTTTGGACAAAGATTATATGTACCGGGATCAATGTCAACAAAATCGACTTTTGCTCCGCAATAAAGACCACAATTTGCTGACGCCACAAATGTTACGGGACTAGTCCACAACCAATCGTCGTGGCTAAGATCTAGAGACAAACAGGCCAGATGCAGTGCAGAAGTCGCTGACGTAACCGCAACGGCATATTTAGCGCCGCAGTATTTGGAAACCTCTTCTTCAAACTTGGGGACACAAGGTCCTTGTGTTAAAAAATCTGATTTTAAGACATTTACAACTGCGTCAATATCATCTTGCGTAATGTCTTGTTTTCCATAGGGAATCACTCCTAAATACTCCCAATCTTTTCTCTGTTTGCCGCAATCCACTTTTGTAACTCAGGAATCCCCATCCACTCTTTATTACTATCAGAACAATAGATAAAATCTGGATCTACCTTTTTACCTCCTGCTATTCTTTCCGGGTCATGACACCATTCATTAATAGAAGGCAAAATTTTAAAGTGACCCGGGTATTCATAGGTATAAAGCGCATCCTCTGGCCCAATCATCTGCTCATGTAATTTCTCACCAGGCCTGATACCAACTTCGTCTTGTGTTGCCGTATCATCAACAGCTAACGCGACGTCTGATACTTTCATAGATGGAATTTTTTTAACGTAAATTTCACCACCCTTCATATCATCAAAAGCATGCCAGACAAGTTCGACCCCGTCCTCTAATGTTATCATGAAGCGAGTCATACGGTTGTCTGTGATTGGCAATACGCCACTTTTAGCAACTGACAAAAAGAATGGAATAACCGAACCGCGAGAACCCATAACATTGCCATATCTTACTACTGAAAAACTCGTTTCATAACTGCCCGTATACGAATTACCTGAAACAAATAACCTATCCGAAACAAGCTTGGTTGCCCCATAAAGATTTGCTGGACTGCTAGCTTTGTCAGTAGAAAGTGCCACAATTCTCTTAACGCTTTTATCAATACAGGCATCAATAAGGTTCATTGCGCCGTTAATATTTGTTTTTACGCATTCAAACGGGTCATACTCAGCCGTCGGAACGATCTTAGTTGCTGCGGCATGCACAACATAATCAATACCATCAAGAGCACGGTAGAGCCTATCTTTATCTCGGACATCCCCAATCATAAATCGAACACGAGGATCGCCCTCAAATAGCTTAGCCATTTCCCATTGCTTCATTTCATCACGAGAGAATACTACTATTTTTTTTGGGTTATATTTCTCTAAAGTCAAAGGTATAAAGGTGTGACCAAACGAACCCGTTCCACCCGTAATTAATATTGATGAGCCTTCTAACATAATTTATCCTCTACCATTAATATAATATTGTTTATACCAAGCTAGAAAATTCTCTATGCCAAGCTTGATACTCATGCTTGGCTTGTACCCAAATTGTTTTACCAAGTCGTCTACATCCGCATAAGTATCTTGCACATCACCGGGCTGCAATGGTAGTAATTCTTTTTTAGCGACTTTTCCCAGGGAAGTCTCTAATGCTTCAATATAGTCCATTAGCTCTACTGGATTGTTGCTACCAATGTTATAGACTCTGTAAGGTGCACTAGAGGTTGCGGGGTCTGGATTGTTACTATCCCAGTCTAAATTGGGCATTGCGGGCCTATCTAGCGTTCTGATAATACCTTCCACAATATCATCAATGTAGGTAAAGTCCCTTCGATGCTTGCCGTAATTATATACACTGAGTGTCTCATCATTCATGATGGCCCTAGTGAACTTTTGTAGAGCCATATCTGGTCTGTCGTATGGCCCATATACTGTAAAAAACCTTAGGCCTGTCGTCGGTAGGCCATACAAATGAGAATAGCTATGTGCCATCAGCTCATTAGCTTTCTTAGTCGCAGCATAAAGGCTAACTGGGTGATTAACCGCTTCATGAGTAGAGAATGGTTGCTTGGTGTTGAGGCCATAAGTAGAACTTGATGATGCATACACCAAATGTCCAACCTTGTTGTGCCTACAACCTTCTAGCACTTGAGCAAAGCCAACTAGATTGGAATCAATATAGGCAAGGGGGTTTTCAATAGAATATCTAACACCTGCCTGTGCGGCAAGATTCACTACCCCCGCAAATTGATGGTCATTAAACAGCTTGGCCATGGCTTCACGATCTTCAAGATTCATTCTAATGTGAGTATAGTTTGGATTATCAGCATGTCGTGCCAATCGAGCTTCTTTTAAAGCGGGATCATAATAGTCATTATGATTATCAATACCAACTACCTCATCACCCCTGTCAAGAAGTCTAATTGAGAGAGCCGAGCCAATAAAGCCTGCAGAACCTGTTACTAATACTTTCATTTAGATCCTTATTGGTTAATCTGTGCTAAATAAATCTCTTGTATAAACTTTAGCCTTAACATCGCTTAACTCATCCACCATTCGATTAGCTACAATTACATCACTAATTTGCTTGAAGTCGCTTAAACTGTGAATTACCTTAGAGTGAAAGAACTCATACTCACCTCTATCAGTTAACACAGGCTCATAGATAATCACTTCGATACCTTTGGCTTTAATACGCTTCATAATGCCTTGAATTGAAGATGCTCTAAAATTGTCAGAGCCTGACTTCATGATAAGACGATGCACTCCTACCACTCGAGGATTCTTGCTAAGAATAGAATTGGCAATAAAATCTTTACGCATGGAATTAGCATTTACAATGCCACTAATTAAAGCATTGGGAATATCTTCATAGTTAACTCTCAGCTGTTTGGTATCTTTAGGCAAACAATACCCCCCATAACCAAAGGATGGATTGTTATAGTGGGATCCAATTCTTGGATCAAGACCCACACCTTCGATAATCTGCCTAGAGTCCAAGTTATGGACCTCCGCATAAGAATCTAGTTCGTTAAAGTATGCAACTCTCATAGCCAGATAGGTATTACTAAAAAGCTTTACACCTTCTGCTTCCGTAGAATGCGTAAACAAAACATGAATATTCGTTTTAATGGCACCTTCCACTAAAATATCCGCAAATTTCTTAGCTCTATCCGAAATCTCACCCACAATAATACGTGATGGATACAGGTTGTCATGGAGAGCTAATCCCTCCCTCAAAAACTCTGGAGAGAAGATGATGTTCTTAGTATTAAGCCTATCTCTAATGCTTAGGGTATAGCCAACGGGCACAGTTGACTTTATAATTATCGTAGCATTAAGATTAATCGTCAGCACATCATGAATCACTGATTCAACAGATTGAGTATTGAATTGGTTATTCACAGTATCGTAATCAGTGGGGGTTGCAATAATCACAAAATCAGCATTTAGATAAGCTTGATGCTTATCTAAAGTGGCCGTTAAGTTAAGCGGTCTATTTGCCAAAAAATCTGCAATTTTATCATCCATAATAGGTGATTGCTTATTATTTAACATAGCTATTTTTTCAGGCACGACGTCAAGAGCTACCACTTCATTATGTTGCGCTAACAATACCGCTAGTGATAGTCCGACATACCCGAGTCCTACAACTGCAACTTTCATAGACTAGGTAACACTCGGCTCATAATTAATATGTGTATAAGCGAAACTCTGCCGTCAGAAACTAAAAATATCTTTCCGCTTAACATATTTCCCTCACTTAACTGTTTTATTATACTCGGCCGTATAAATCATCAAATCGAACAATATCATCCTCACCCAGATAGGAACCCGTTTGAATCTCAATAATTTCTAAAGGAACTTTCCCTGGATTTTCAAGCGCATGAATTACACCCAAAGGAATATAAGTAGATTCGTTTTCAGATAACATGAACGTTTTTTCACCATTGGTAACTTTTGCCGTACCAGATACAACCACCCAATGCTCTGCGCGGTGGTTATGCATTTGAACACTTAACTTAGCACCAGGCTTTACTGTTATGCGCTTGACCTGATATCGCTCACCATTGTCAATCGAGTCATATTTTCCCCATGGACGATAAACCTCTCTGTGATACTCCCACTCAGTTCTCAATTCGCGCTTTAACTTTTGAGCGACAACTTTTACATTCTGTACGCTATCTTTGTGAGCCACAGCTAATACATCTTTTGTCGACACAATCACTAAATCATCTACCCCAATTGCAGCCACTAATTTTCCGTCAGTTCTTATATAGGAGTTACTTGTTTTATGAAGCATAACGTCACCATATGCCACATTCCCGCTAGAATCCTTTTCACTAATATCCAACAGAGACGACCACGACCCTATATCACTCCACCCTGCATCCATAGGAACAACAACAGCATCATCTGTTTTTTCCATAACAGCATAATCAATGGAATCAGAGGGGCATGCATCGAACGCAGCTTCATTTATCCTCAAAAAATCATTATCTTTTACAATGTCTTTCATTGACAACTGACAGGCCTCAAAGATATCGGGCCGATGCAGTTTAAGCTCTTGCAGAAATCGGCTTGCCTTGAATAAGAACATGCCGCTATTCCAAAGGTAGTCGCCTGACTTAAGGTACCTTTTCGCAGCTTCTCCAGAGGGCTTTTCTACAAACGCATCGACAGCAAACCCGGGACCCTGAGATTCACCCTTCTTTATATAACCATAACCTGTATTGGGTTCATGGGCCACGATACCAAAGCTGACAAGCTTGCCAGCTTCGGCTAAGGGGATTGCATTCATTACCGTCTTGGTGAGTGCCGCATCATTTTGAATCACATGATCAGCCGCTAGAACCAGCAACAAAGGATCCTCATCCTCTGGCGATGAAAGTGCCGCAAGAGCAATTGCCGGCGCAGTGTTGCGGCCCACAGGCTCTAGGATAATTGAGCCTAACTTGTCAATTTCACGAAGCTGCTCTGCCACAAAGAAGCGGTGGTCTTCATTACAGATTGTGACTGAGGAGTGAATACCCAAACCATCCAGCCGCTTAAACGTAGCCTGTAGCATGGTGTCGTCACCATGAAGTGCTAAGAATTGTTTGGGGTGTGCGGCTCGCGATAAGGGCCACAGGCGGGTACCTGAACCGCCCGCCATAACGACAGCTTTAATCATGCCTGTTGTCCATCTTATTTAATAATCAACTCGCATAGTTGCGCATACAAGGGTTAATTTTTTTTATCATCAATTACCACGGCCAGATCAAACCACTAAAAGTCCCCATGCTGATCATCTACCGTCATCATTTTAGCATTGTGGTCTCATCGCGCAGGGAAAAACTGCTTGGGACGCTTTGATCTGTATCAAGGCCAAAGACCCGCCGCTATTGTAATATCCGATTATCAGTAAATTTTACTAATACACATGGGCGTATCTTCAGTATCTTGATGGTTCGTTAGTGCGCTTGCCCAACAATATCTGGCAATTGCAAACCAAGCAGAGGACTATTGAGACCAGCGAAGTACTTTATACGATCGTCTTGAAAGTGATATCATCTAATATCGAATCATCTTTTAACATTTGATAATAGCCTTTATCGTCCTCAAAAGCATCGACCACATTATATCGCTCTGCTGTGCTCAAATAATCATGCTTGCAAGTTCTCAAAATTTAGCCTGCCTGAGCAATGGCATCATCCATTTTAGCCAGTGATACTTTCACCTGACCACCTCCACCCAACTCTGCAACTGCATGCGCTTTAACAAATTGAATTTCACCACCTGGTTCAATGTTGTGGATCGTATTACCTATTTCCAAATCAAGCGCCACGCGAAAACCCTCCAGAAGGCTACCTGACTTTTTCTAATTACCCATAACGCCTCATTATCGGAGGCTTCAATCTATTGAATTTGATTTAGATTTTACATAATGCGACGCTGCATCGAAACTTATATGCATTTCTTTGATTCTATTTTTCAACTTAAATCCCGCTCTAACTCAGTAATCTCTTTTTTTAATTGTTCATATTCTTTCTTTTTACGCACAAGAAATTTACTTGTAACCAAAGATTTTTCACGAATACCTTTTGGAGTTAAAAAATAAGAATATTTTATCTTTTGCGAGCTATCTTTAAAATTTGAAAGCTTTATAAAACCCATATCAATTAATGATGTTAATAAATAATAGGTAGATCCGTTAGAAATTCCAACTTTTTGGGCAATTTCACGCGTGGTCATTTGAGGGTTTTCATTTATTATTTGAAACACTCTAAACTTTGCATCTTCCTGATACTCTTTACGACGACTAGCCACGAATAGCTACCGCACAAAGCTTTGAGACAAAGCTTTGTGATTTTATGTAGTAAATGATTATACTATTCTCATAATATTCAAAAATGAACATGCGTAAATAAATAATCTCTGTCAACAATAATTTTATGTTTTTTTGAGACTAAATATTTTTTATTTTTACACAAGTTTTGAAATTGAGATAAAAAAATATACGAGTTCATATGTTAAGAATTATTCACCTTGACAAAATAATGATCAAAATAATACCTTTAATAATTTATATTCGGTAACCACTTACATATTATTATTTTTATGTGTTCAAAAATGAACACTGATTTATAGGTATATTTACATGTCAAAAGAATGGTTCATTCTACAGTTTAAATCCAATTCACACGATCTAGCGGCAAAAAATTTAACCCGACAAGGATTTGAAATATTCTTACCCTTAAATGATACCACTTCACGAAGGTTATCTCGATTTATAAATACTTCTAAACCTCTATTTCCAGGCTACATGTTTATCAGATTTGATAGAAAAAAATCCGAGTGGCATAAAATAAATAATACTTACGGCGTATCACGCTTAATGACTGTTGATTCTATCCTTAGATCAGTTCCTGACATATTTGTTGATAGTTTAATGAAGCGGTACGATTTATCGGGTAAATTAATACCTATTCAAAAATTAAAAAAAGGCGACCAGGTAAAGGTTTTAACGGGGCCTTTTGCAAACTTTATTGCTACTATTGAAGAATATGAAACAGATCAACGCATATGGATTCTTATGGATTTAATGGGCCGGAAGACAAAAATTCAAACTCCATCAGATGCTCTTAAACTTTCAGATTAATATATTTACTTAAATTTAATTATTCTCTTTCATAACCAGTTGGCTTGAGTTTATGCCATCGCCAAGTATCTTCACAAATGTTTTTTATGTTTCTTTTTGGCTTCCAGCTCATTTTTTCAAATGCTTTTGAAGAATCTGCCCAAAAGGCAGCAAGGTCTCCTTCACGTCGAGGTAAATATTCAAATTTAATTGCAACGCCAGATATCTCTTCAAATTTACTCAACAATTCAAGAACAGTCGTACTTTTCCCAGCTCCAATATTTAAAACTTCAAAATTATTAAGTTTATTTTGATTTAAGGCGCATTTATGTGCCGCCGCCAAGTCAACAACATGGATATAATCTCTCGCACCTGTACCATCTGTAGTCTCATAATCATTACCAAAAATATTTAAATATTCACAGCGCCCATCAGCAACCTGTGCAATATATGGCATTAAATTATTTGGAGTTCCGATAGGTTCTTCTCCAATTAAACCAGTTTCATGAGCTCCGACGGGATTGAAATACCTTAGAATTGTTCCCCTTCTTTTTAAATCCACCTTTACCCAATCGTGAATTATATTCTCAATCACCAACTTCGTGCGCCCATAAGGGTTTACTGGGTTAGTTGGATGGTCTTCATCATAAGGCAAATATTGCGGTTTGCCATAAACGGTGGCCGATGAAGAAAAAACAATCCTATTACATTTAGCTTTTGTCATTGCAGTAAGTAATGAAATAGAACCGCCAACATTAAAATCATAATACATTAATGGATTTGCTACACTCTCACCAACAGCCTTTAAACCTGCAAAATGAATAACTGCTTCTGGTTTAAAATTATTGAAAATTTTATCTAATGCACTTGTATTACGTATGTCTGCATTCATAAATCGCAACTCACAATTGGTAATACCTCGAACTCGCTTAAGTGCAGCTTCATGTCCGTTACAAAGATTATCAATCACAAAAACCTCGTGGCCTGCTTCTAAGAGCTCAACACATGTATGACTGCCAATATAACCAGCACCGCCTGTCACAAGTACTCTCATATTAATTTTCCAATATAATTATTCATTAATTTAATTTTCAAATTATGATTAACTCCAATAAAGAATATATTCCAGCAGAATTGCCACATTGCCTCTTTTGTTAAAAACAGCCAATATAAATAAAAATAAGAGAATATATCATGAGTTCAAACACGCCTCAAATAGCAAGATCAAAACCTGCTAACTTCAATTGGGAAGATTCATTTTCATTAGAAAATCAGCTCACTGAAGAAGAGCGTATGATACGTGATACAGCAAAAGCTTATTGCCAAGACAAGTTAATGCCAAGAATCATTGAAGCCAACCGCAATGAAGTATTTCATAAAGAAATTATGAATGAAATGGGTGAGCTTGGTTTACTTGGCTCAACTATTCCAGAAGAGTTTGGTGGTGTTGGAGCTAATTATACATCCTATGGCTTAGTAGCTCGAGAAGTAGAACGCGTTGACAGTGGATATCGTTCAGCCATGTCAGTGCAATCATCATTGGTCATGCATCCAATTTTTGCATACGGAAATGATCAACAGCGAAATAAATATTTACCAAGATTAGCATCAGGTGAATTAGTTGGGTGTTTTGGCCTTACAGAACCAGATCATGGCTCTGATCCTGGCGGAATGTTAACCCAAGCAAAACAAGTAGATGGTGGATATTTAATTTCAGGTGCAAAAAACTGGATTACAAATTCACCGATTGCTGATGTATTTATAATTTGGGCAAAATCTGATTCACATGACAATAAAATCAAAGGATTTATTTTAGAGCGTGGGATGAAAGGGCTAGAATCTCCTAAGATTGAAGGTAAATTTTCTCTGCGCGCCTCAACAACTGGTATGATTCAAATGGATGAAGTTTTTGTTCCAGAAGAGAACATTCTCCCAAATGTCTCTGGATTAGCTGGCCCGTTTGGATGCTTGAATCGTGCGCGTTACGGCATTGCTTGGGGAACAATGGGTGCTGCAGAATTTTGCTGGCATGCAGCAAGGCAATATACTCTTGATAGAAAACAATTTGGAAAACCATTAGCTCAAACACAGCTTATTCAAAAAAAACTAGCAGATATGCAAACTGAAATTTCTCTAGGCTTACAAGGATGTTTACGCATGGGACGTTTATTTGATGAACATAAAGTTCCTGCTGAACTTATAAGTTTAATGAAACGAAATAATTGTGGAAAAGCATTAGATATAGCACGTAAAGCGCGCGATATGCATGGTGGTAACGGTATTTCAGATGAATATGGTGTAATACGCCACGTCATGAACTTAGAAGCTGTAAATACGTATGAAGGCACACATGATATTCATGCGTTAATACTTGGCCGTGCTCAAACAGGCTTACAAGCATTTTTCTA
>Ga0206125_10000640_pt1 | contig 43959 bp, 35 predicted proteins | sample Helgoland_Spring_4_FD_148598 | JGI IMG/M metagenome (GOLD analysis project Ga0206125, IMG submission 148598) | Pelagic subsurface seawater microbial communities from Kabeltonne, Helgoland, North Sea - Helgoland_Spring_Bloom_20160331_1 | ecosystem: Environmental > Aquatic > Marine > Epipelagic ... | reverse complement strand
TATATATCGACAAGTAATGTTGATAACGCGACGTAAAATATAACATCCCACAGCCTTAAAAAATATTTAATGTATTTTCTACGATAAGTTTATTTATATCATATATTTGTAAATATTTTTATATATGAATTATCCATTTAGAAAAATGCTTGTAAGCCTGTTTGGGCGCGACCAAGTATTAATGCATGAATATCATGTGTGCCTTCATACGTATTGACAGCTTCTAAGTTCATGACATGTCGTATTACACCATATTCATCTGAAACACCGTTTCCACCGTGCATGTCACGGGCTGTGCGAGCAATATCTAACGCTTTGCCACAATTATTACGTTTCATTAAACTTATTAATTCAGCTGGTACTTTATGTTCATCGAATAAACGCCCCATACGTAAACATCCTTGTAAGCCAAGAGAAATTTCAGTTTGCATATCGGCTAGTTTTTTCTGAATGAGCTGTGTCTGTGCTAAAGGGCGGCCAAATTGTTTTCGATCAAGTGTATATTGCCTAGCTGCATGCCAACAAAATTCCGCAGCACCCATTGTGCCCCAAGCAATACCATAGCGAGCACGGTTCAAACATCCAAATGGGCCAGCTAATCCGGATACGTTTGGAAGGATATTCTCTTTTGGAACAAAAACTTCATCCATTTGAATCATACCGGTTGTTGAGGCTCGCAGAGAAAATTTACCTTCAATTTTAGGAGATTCTAGCCCTTTCATTCCACGTTCTAAAATGAATCCTTTAATTTTATTATCGTGTGCATCAGATTTTGCCCAAATTATAAAAACATCAGCAATTGGAGAATTTGTAATCCAGTTTTTTGCACCTGAAATTATATACCCGCCATCTACTTGTTTTGCTCGTGTTAGCATTCCGCCTGGATCTGAACCATGATCTGGTTCTGTAAGGCCAAAGCACCCTACTAACTCTCCAGTTGCTAATTTAGGTAAATATTTAGTTCGTTGATTATCATTCCCGTACGCAAAAATTGGATGCATTACTAAGGACGATTGAACTGACATGGCTGAACGGTATCCGCTGTCAACGCGCTCTACTTCGCGAGCAATTAAGCCATATGATGTGTAATTAGCGCCAACGCCACCAAATTCTTCCGGAATAGTTGAGCCAAGTAGACCAAGCTCACCCATTTCGTTCATAATTTCTCTGTGAAATACTTCATTGCGATTGGCTTCAATGATTCTTGGCATTAGCTTATCTTCGCAATAAGCATTTGCAGTGTTGCGTATCATGCGTTCTTCTTCAGTTAGCTGATCTTCTAATAAAAAAGGATCCTCCCAATTGAAGTTAGCAGGTTTTGATCTTGCTATCTGTGGTGTGTGTGAATTCATGATGTACTTTCTTATTTGTATTTATATTTATGGTGGTAGTTTTAAACAAATTTGGCAATGCGACAATTCTTCTGGAGTATTTTCTTTTAAAAAGTTAATTGTCGTTCAATTAAAATTTAATTTATAAATTATTGCAATGGTAGGTAAATATGCGAGTTCTTGTAACAGGTGGCGCTGGTTATATTGGTAGCCACACATGTGTTGAGCTTTTAGAGGCAGGTCATGAAGTATTTGTGATAGATAATCTCAGTAATGGACATGAGATTGCGCTTGATCGAGTGCGAGGTATTACCAATCGGGACTTGCAATTTATGAATGCAGATATTCGAGATGCTGTTGCATTAGATAAAATTTTAAATACTTTTAAACCAGACTCAGTCATACATTTTGCAGGGTTGAAAGCTGTTGGTGAGAGTGTCGCAAATCCATTAAAGTATTACGATGTAAATGTTAGAGGTTCAATTTCATTGCTCGCAGCTATGTCTAAAGTTAAATGCGATAATATTGTTTTTTCTTCATCGGCCACAGTCTATGGTAAACCGCAATATCTACCTTATGATGAAGAGCACCCAACAAATCCAGTAAATCCATATGGGCGTACTAAGTTGATAATTGAAAACATAATTAATGATTGGACAAAAGCTGATACAAAACGAAAAGGGAGTATTCTTAGATATTTCAATCCTGTTGGAGCTCATGAGACTGGTCAGATTGGAGAAGAGCCAATTGGAATACCAAATAATTTGATGCCGTACATTGCACAGGTAGCTGATGGGCGCCGTGACCATTTAAATATTTACGGAAATGACTATGATACATCAGATGGGACGGGTGCAAGAGATTATATCCACGTTGTTGACCTGGCATCTGCACATTTAAATGCACTTCAAAGTCAAAAAATATTAAATAACTTTGAGATATTGAATATTGGATCTGGAAAAGCCACTACTGTTTTGGAATTAATAAAATTTTTTGAAAATGCAGTTGGTATATCAATTGAATTAAGATATCTAAAGCGTCGTGATGGTGATTTAGATATATTTTGGGCAGATCCATCAAAAGCAATGAATTTAATAAATTGGCAACCCAAACGGTCTATTGACAAAATGTGTAAGGATGCATGGCGTTGGCAAAAAAATAATCTAATAGGATATGCTTAAGGTTATAATAAAATTATCATATTTAATAATTTTTAAATTTGAAGATGAAGTTCGTTTGAATTAATTTGTAGTCTAGTTTTCCTACCCATTATATCCATTAAAATCCAGATACGTTGATTTGCATCTGTTGATACCACTTTGGCTAGAAAGTCTGAAAATGGTCCTTTTAAAATTCTAACTGTATCATTTTTCTGTAATTTTTTTTGTGGTAATAATCTTCCTAAATCGTCACATCTCAGCATTAATTCTGTAATTATTTTGTTAGAAACGGAAAGTGGTCTTAATCCAGAGGCAACAAGCCGTGAAACGCCATATGTACTGTTGATGCTAGTCAAATTTAAGTTCGATGCTTCACATGCTACAAACATATATCCTGGAAAAAGGGGTCTATTATAATTTGATGAGCTAGAGATTTTATATGACGTTGCACTTTCTAAGGGTAAGAATGTTTCAAATCCTTGCTGATTTAGATTTCGTACTGCAATTTTTTCTGAATTTGGTTTGAATTGTAATATGTACCATTTTAAAGCCATCAATTAATTCCATTTTATATCATTCGAAGTTAATTCTATTATAACTTAATTACTGTCAAGTACCTTATTTCTAACTAAAAAAACACATAAGAATATGTGTATATGTGTAGAAGAAAAATAAATCTGGATTATAAAAATGTATCTATTTGATAGTAAATATAGTTGACTAAACGTTTGCATCTTTATATATATGCAGTTTTTTATTACATGGCTTTCGTTTTAAAAATCTTATTCTAATTAATCAGCAGTACTTTTATTGTAAAGTCTTGTGCGGTAGCTATTATATATTGGATAGAAATATACTGTCCTAAAAAAATAAATTAAATAAATATAATTTTATGTTAAATAACAATGTGTTTATATTGTCTGAATTATTCAAAAAATTCTATAATTAATATTTTTGATGATTATTTTATCTGAAGATTTTTTAAACTATCGAATATAAAAAAATATTTAATCGTAAATAAAAAAAATATAAAGTATATATGAATAAGATTACTTTTTAAAAATTTGGCTTTGGTTATAATTTTACAAAGTAGATTAATAAAATTAACAAATTATTGGATAGGTGTGAAATTTTAGTGACTAATAATAAAACTATTAGAAAGGCAGTAATCCCTGTAGCGGGTTTGGGTACCCGCATGCTTCCAGCTACGAAAGCAATTCCAAAAGAATTACTTCCAGTATATGATCGTCCAATTATTGAGCATGTGGTTGAGGAGGCTATAGCTGGTGGTGTAAATGAAATTATATTTGTTACGCGCAGCGGCAAGGAATCTATAGAAAACCATTTTGATGCTAATTACGAGCTTGAACATAGATTGGAAAGAAAGGGAAAACAAAAAATTCTTGGAACAGTTAAAAATATTATTCCTGAACATGTAAAAGTAACTTCCATACGTCAAGCTGATGCATTGGGCCTGGGCCATGCTGTATTATGTGCAAAACATTTATTGAATAATGAACCATTTGCCGTAATGCTTCCTGATGTTCTTGTATTAGATAATGTAGCTAAAAAAAAGAACTATAGCTTTACACAACTAATTAAAGCTTGGAATGTTACAGGTATTGGACAAATTATGGTTGAGCGTGTTGACAATAAATACATCCAAAATTACGGCGTTGTTGATATAAATGGAAAGGATGGAGACCTTTTTAAAAGTATCTCAATAAAAAGTTTGATTGAGAAACCATCTATTGATGAGGCTCCATCTAATTTAGCAGTAATAGGTCGTTATATTTTACCTTCAAAAGTACTAGACATACTCGAGAATACAAAAGCTGGTGTAGGTGGAGAGATACAGTTGACGGATGCACTAGATGTTCTGTTGAAAATTGATGGATTAAGTGCTTTTGAAACTGACGCTAGCATTCATGACTGTGGTAATAAACAAGGTTTTTTAAATGCTAATCTAGCAGTAGGAATGCGAGACCCTAAGACAAGAGATGGGATCAGTGATATGTTTAAGAAAAATGGTTGGTAATATATAACATTAGCTTTTAGGTTAAATTAATGACTATTATAAACGAAGAAACAAAGATTTATGTGGCGGGACATCGTGGACTTGTAGGTTCAGCTATCATTAGAGAACTAAAGTCACGTGGGTGTAAAAATATAATTACAAGAACACACGAAGAACTTGATCTAGTTAACCAAGCGGCAGTTTGGAACTTTTTTTCAATAGAAAAACCTGAGTACGTTATTCTTGCTGCAGGTGTGGTAGGGGGAGTACATGCAAATAATACTTATCCAGCAAAATTTATTTATGATAATTTAATGATACAAGCTAATGTTGTGGATGCAGCATATAAATTTAATGTTGCCCGACTGTTATTTTTGGGTAGTACTTGTATATACCCAAAAGCAGTTGCTCAACCTATGAGTGAAGACTCATTATTAACGGATGTCTTAGAGTCCACAAACGAACCATATGCTGTAGCAAAGATAGCAGGTATTAAACTTTGTGAATCATATAATCGACAATATGGTACTGATTATCGGTCAGTTATGCCAACAAATCTTTATGGTATTAACGATAATTTTCATCCTGAAAATTCACATGTGATACCGGGATTAATGCGTCGTTTCCACGAAGCAAAAATAAATAATGATAAGAAGGTTGTTGTTTGGGGCACTGGTAAGCCTATGCGAGAATTTTTGTGTGTGGATGATATGGCAAAGGCGTCCTTGTTTGTCTTAGACCTAGATCAAAAAATTTATAAGGCCAATACCAAACCAATGCTTTCACATATAAATGTTGGTACAGGAAAAGATATTACTATTCGTGAAATGGCAGAGACTATGAAGCGGGTTGTAGGATACAAAGGCATTTTGCATTTTGATAATTCTAAACTTGAAGGTTCAAAAAGAAAACTTATTGATGTATCTCGCTTAAAATCAATGGGCTGGACATATAGTATTGATCTGGAAGAGGGATTAAAGAAAACCTATGATTGGTACAAAGCTATAAATTAACAAGAGAGTAATTAATGAAAATAGTAGTAATTGGTACAGGCTATGTTGGTCTTGTTACGGGTGCATGTTTTGCTGAACGTGGAAATGAGGTTACATGTGTCGATATAGACTACGAAAAAGTAGAAAATTTACACAAAGGCATTCTTCCTATTTATGAACCTGGTTTGGAAGAGTTAGTGAAAAATAATGTAAAGCAAAAGCGATTATTTTTTGTTACATCATTAGACAATGTTATTGCTGGAGCTGATTTAATATTTATTGCAGTCGGTACTCCACCTGGGGAAGACGGTTCAGCTGACCTCAAGTATGTATTAGGCGTAGCAAGTGATATTGGCAAATCTTTGACTTCGTATACAGTTATTGTAGATAAATCAACAGTACCTGTTGGAACTGCTGATAAAGTTACAGATCAGATTCGATTAGAAATTAACAAGCGAAAAAAAAATATATCATTTGATGTAGTTAGTAATCCTGAATTTCTTAAAGAAGGTGCTGCAATCGAAGATTTTATGCGTCCTGATCGTATTGTTATTGGAGCAGAAAGTAAGAAATCTGCAAAAATAATGCTGGAACTTTATAAACCTTTTGTAAGTAATTATCAGAATATCATAATTATGGGTATTCGTGATGCTGAAATGACAAAATACACTGCAAATTCAATGTTAGCTACAAAAATTTCATTTATGAACGAAATAGCAAACCTTTGTGATATTTTAGGTGTTGATGTTGAAAATGTACGTCAAGGTATTGGTTCTGATAGTAGAATTGGTTTTTCGTTTATATATCCTGGATGTGGCTATGGAGGCTCCTGTTTTCCAAAAGATGTGCAGGCTTTAATACGAGCTGCAGATTCAGTGAATTATGATGCTATGATTTTAAAAGCGGTAGAGATGCGTAATAATTTACAAAAATACCGGATTTTTGAAAAAATTATCGAACGTTATGGTGACGATCTGAATGGCATGACTTTTGCAATGTGGGGGTTATCATTTAAGCCAGGTACCGATGATATGCGTGAAGCGCCTTCTAAAACTATATTAAATTCACTAATCGTCGCGGGTGCTAAAGTTGTTGCCTATGACCCTGTTGCTAATAACATTGCCCGCCAGGAATTGCCAAAAGAATGGTTTAAAGATAAGCGCTTAAAATTGGTAGATCAGCAACATCAAGTACTTCCTGATGCTGATGCACTTATTCTTGTAACAGAGTGGAAATCATTTAACTCACCTGATTTTAATGTAATGAAAGATTTAATGAAATCACATGTAATTTTTGATGGCCGAAACCAATACCAACCAAAACTTATGCACAAGATGGGCTTTAGCTACATATCAATTGGAAGGGATACAACAAATGGATAATTATCACAGTAAGCGTATTCTTATTACTGGTGGCGCAGGTTTTTTAGGTTCTCACCTAAGTGAGCGGCTATTAAAAGAAGGTAATGAAATTCTATGTTTAGACAATTTTTACACTGGTACTAAAAATAATATTTCACACTTAATTGACGATCCTAAATTTGAATTGATACGTCATGATATTGAATTTCCTATTTATCTCGAAGTTGACGAAATTTACAATTTAGCATGTCCTGCATCACCTCTACATTATCAATATAGTCCAATTCATACTAATAAAACTAGTGTATTAGGTGCCATCAATATGCTTGGTTTGGCTAAAAGACAAAATGCTAAAATTATGCAAGCATCTACTAGTGAAGTTTATGGTGACCCGCAGGTTCACCCTCAAAGTGAAGATTATTGGGGTAGTGTAAATCCCATTGGTATTCGATCTTGTTATGATGAAGGTAAGCGATGTGCGGAAACATTATTTTTTGATTATTACAGAGAAAATCAAGTTAAAATTAAAATTGCACGAATTTTTAATACATATGGCCCAAAGATGCATCCCAATGACGGTCGTGTTGTTTCCAATTTCATAATTCAAGCCTTGAAAGGTGAAGATATTACGATTTTTGGAGATGGTTCGCAAACTAGATCATTTTGTTATGTTGATGAATTAATTGATGGTTTTATAAGTTTGATGGCAACTGATGCTTTTACTGGGCCCGTTAATTTAGGTAATCCAGTAGAATTTACAATTAAAGAGCTTGCTGAAAAAATTATTGAAATTACTGGCTCCAAATCTAGAATAACATTCATGCCATTACCTCAGGATGATCCAAAACAACGACAGCCTGACATTAAACTTGCAAAAAAAGAGCTTTGTTGGGAACCTATCATTCAGTTAGAGGAAGGCTTGAAATCAACAATTAATTATTTTGAAAAATTAATTTAAAATCTGTTTGTCATATATTAGATAGCCATCGTTAAATTTAATTACACTTAAATAATTATCATATTTTTCATAATATTTATAGCTAGAATGATTATGTATATATTGCCGTTTAAATAGAAATGTATTGTGGATTAATTTAACATAATTTTAATGTTATCAATATCAAAAAGGAGGAATGGTTTGAGTAAAAAATATTTCGTTTGCCGCTATATCAATGCCTGTATAAAAAATAAAAAAACATTTTTGCAAAAATCAGTCGTTCAGGAATTAAGAGTATCAGTTATATGTGTGGAATAGCAGGAATATTTGCATATAAAAATAATGCGCCAGCTGTTGATCCAGATGAGTTAATAACTATACGAGACTTTATGGGCAATCGAGGTCCTGATGGTAATGGTGTGTGGTATTCAAGTGCTTATCGCGTTGGTATTGCGCATCGCCGTTTGTCAATAATTGACTTGGAAGAACGTGCTGCTCAACCCATGACTAGCAAGGATGGTCGATATGTTATTTCTTTTAATGGTGAAATATATAATTATCGAGAATTGAGAGCAAAATTAGAACAAAAAGGATATATTTTCCGTACATCGTCAGACACTGAGGTCATTCTTTATCTTTATAAAGATATGGGAGTTGATATGTTTAGTGAATTGCGTGGCATGTTCGCTATTTTGCTTTGGGATAATTATGAAAATAAATTATTATTGGCTCGAGACCCTTATGGCATCAAGCCTCTTTATTATTCAGATGATGGGTTGACGCTTAGAGCTGCCTCTCAAGTTAAGGCATTACTATCTGGCGGTAAGGTCTCATATAAACAAGAGCCTGCTGGATTAGTTGGGTTTTATCTTTTTGGCAGTGTTCCAGAGCCATTTACAATATATGAAGGTATCCGCTCACTGCCAGCTTCTAGTTATATGTATATAACAAATTCAGGGCCTTCAAAGCCAATTTCATATTTTTCAGTCGCTGAAACATTATATGATGCTTCCTACTCAGTAGATAAATATAAAAATTTGGATCTACAGCAAGTTGTTCGAAAACATTTACTCGAATCAGTAGGGTATCATATGGAGGCTGATGTACCTGTTGGGGCTTTTTTATCTGCAGGCATAGATTCATCAGCATTAGTTGCTCTAATGGCGGAAATATCTGACAAAAAAGGAACACCAATTACAACAATTACACTTGGCTTTGATGAGTTTGAGGGATCTCAAGACGATGAAGTGCCATTAGCAGAAGAAATTGCTAAAAGGTATGGAACAAATCATATAACACGCAGAGTAAGTGAGTTGGAATTTCAAAAAGATCTTCCAAAAATTATGAAAGCTATGGACCAACCAAGCATAGATGGTTTGAATACTTGGTTTGTAAGCAAAGCAGCAAGAGAACAAGGTTTAAAGGTAGCAATATCCGGACTTGGTGGAGATGAGTTGTTTGGTGGGTATCCATCTTTCAAGGACATTCCACGCTGGGTTAGTTATTTTTCTGCACTTTCAAAAATACCAGGACTAGGTGATCTCAGTTCATCGATTGCTAATATCTCATGGGCTTCAAATTTAAAAATAAACCCTAAGTTTTGGGGTTTGTTAAAATATGGCGGTACATATCCTGGTAGTTATTTTTTGAAACGTGGACTCTATATGCCTTGGGAGCTTTCAAAAGTTTTAGACAAAGATTTAATTCATGCAGGTTTGGAAACTTTGAATCCACTATTAATGATTCAAAAAGAAATGACACCAGATACTGGTACCGCATTTCAATGTGTAGCTTCAATGGAGTCATCTCTATATATGAAAAATCAATTACTAAGAGATACTGATTGGGCAAGTATGGCGCATTCATTAGAAATACGTGTTCCATTAGTTGATGCACATTTATTGAGAAAGCTTGCGCCACTAATAACAAATATGAATGGGGAACAAGGTAAAAAGATATTTGGTTTGACGCCAAAGATACCACTTTCAGAAATAGTATTAAATAGGAAAAAGACAGGCTTTAAAACACCAATAGAAATGTGGATGAAAAATATGAATTTTAAAGCCATTGAAACAGATAATACAAATAATTTTGTAAAAAAGTTGCCTTGGTCGAGAACTTGGGCGCAAACCGTAATTAAACATTATGTTTTGGATGGATCCTTATGAAACGTGCATTACTCATCGGTGGCACTGGTTTCGTTGGACGTCACATGAAGCATTTTTTGAGTGAAGAGTATGAGGTTATATCTTCAGGCAGTGAATGTGATATTACAAATAAGAAAAAAATCACTACACTTGTAGAAAAGTGTAGGCCAGAAATAGTAGTTAATTTTGCATTTATTACTACTGTTAAAGAGACCTTTTCTAATCCTGAAAAAAATCTCGAGATTGGTTTTCAAGGCATGCTGAATTTGCTTATAGCTTTAAAAAAGATTAACTTTAAAGGAAAATTGCTAAATATTAGTTCTAGTGAAGTTTATGGACATCCTGATAGCTCAAACCTACCAATAACCGAGAGGACTCAACTCAAACCAATGAGTCCTTATTCTGTTGTCAAAATTGCTGTTGAAGCTCTTTGCTATCAGTGGTGTCAAACTGAAAACATGGATATTGTAACTGCAAGGCCTTTTACTCATATTGGACCAGGACAAAGTGATAGGTTTGCGCTTTCCAATTTTTCTAAGCAGATCGCAGAAATGCACCTTAATATGCGTAAACCTGTGATGTATGTAGGTAACTTGGAGAGCACAAGAGATTTTACTGACGTAAGAGATGTTGTACGGGCATATGATCATCTGTTAAAGTTTGGGAAAAGCGGAGAAATTTATAATGTTTGTTCTGGAAAAGAGTATCAAATGAAGACTTTATTGAATAAGATGATCGCTAGCTCAGGTTTAAAAGTTTCCGTAAAAAAAGATAAAAAGCTAATTAGAAGCTCAGAGCAACAACGTATTTATGGTAGTAATAAAAAATTGCTTAATGAAACCGATTGGTTTCCAGAGATTCCAGTAGAAAAGACAATGGTAGATATGGTCAACGAATGGAAAATCCGTCTAACTGCAAATGTTTGAGATTATTGCTGTTTTAATTAGATGTTAAATAGTAGATTAACTATTAAAAATTAATTATTTTTATTGAGGATATAATATGCACCTTACGTATAGAAAGACTTGTAGAATTTGTGGCTCTCCGGCTTTGACCAAGGTAATTGATCTTGGTGAGCAGCATCTTCAGGGATCATTCATCAAGCCAGGAAAGGAGCAGCCACCAATGAGAAAAATCTCTACGGAACTTGTTCGCTGTAATCCAATGATAGATGAAAGTGCTTGTGGCCTACTGCAAACGGTAACTTCTGTTCCATCAGAAATTCTTTATTCAGCATATTGGTATCGATCAGGCACAAACCAGACAATGCGAGACCATTTGAAAGGTATTTCAGATGATGCAATAGCAATGATAAAAAAAAGTGAAGCAAAAGTTTTGGATATTGGTTGCAATGATGGCACCTTATTAAAAAATTACCCTAAAGGATATTTAAAGTTTGGTGTTGATCCATCTGATGTTGCGCAAGAAATAAAAGACGATGTTAAAGTTGTTCAAGATATTTTTCCATCAGTAGAATTTGATTATGTTCTCGGAGATGAAAAATTAGACGTGATTACTTCAATAGCTATGTTCTATGATCTTGAAGACCCATCCGAATTTGTTAAAAAAATTAAGAATATTTTAAGTGAAGATGGTATTTGGATTTTTGAAATGTCTTATATGCCATTGATGTTAGAAATGAACTCTTATGATACAATCTGTCATGAACACCTTGAATATTATAGCTTTGCAGTAATTGAAAATATGCTTGATAGAAGTGATATGAAAATTGTTAAAGTTGGATTTAATGATATCAATGGCGGTAGTATCCGTTGTTATGCAACACACAAGAATAACTTTAAATATAAAAGTAAAAATAATACTGTATCAATAAAAGACATCCGTCAAAAAGAATTTGATTTGGAATTGGACACTGATAAACCTTATAAAGACTTCCAAAATAGAATAAATAATCACAGAGATGAACTTATTTCATTACTAAGAAAAATTAAAAGTGAAGGTAAAACAATTCACATATACGGTGCATCGACAAAAGGTAATACTATTTTACAATGGTGTGGTATTGATAATGCTATTATTAATTATGCCGCCGATCGAAATCCAGACAAAGATGGTGCAAAAACAATTGGCACTAATATACCAATAATTAGTGAAGAAAAATCAAGAGCTATGAATCCAGATTATTATCTGGTTCTGCCGTGGCACTTCAAAGCTGAGTTTATAGATAGAGAAAAAGAAGCAATAGACAAAGGAACAAAATTTATTTTTCCTTTGCCAAAAATTGAAATACTCAGGAAATAGTATATGCGCTCAATAATTCTTGTAAGTGATGCTTATGGTGGTCGAGGTGGTATAGCACTTTACAATAGACATTTCTTAAAAGCCATATGTTCGTACCCAAAGATGTTTGAGGTCGTTGCTGTGCCACGAAGCATTAGTTATGAGCTAGAGGAAATGCCTAAAAACCTTAAATATGCATCTTCTGCAGCAGGTAGTAAATTTAAGTTCATGTATGAATGTCTAAAGCAATTATTTTCAAAAGGGAAATTTGATGTAATAGTATGTGGTCACATTCATCTTTTACCACTTGCTTTTTTTCTTAAGTTTTTTTTTCGATGCCCATTAGTAACTTTAACTTATGGAGTTGAAGCTTGGACACCAAGTTCTCGTTGGATTGTAAACTATCTTTGTTCAAAAATTGATATGTTTATATCTATAAGAAAGCTTACAGCTCACCGATTTAAAAAATGGGCTAACATTCAGAAAGCTAGGTTTTATTACTTACCTAATTGTATCGATGACTTAGCATATGGCATCGATGATAAGCGTCCAGATCTAATGGAAAAATATGATCTTAATAATATGTTGGTTATTATGACAGCGGGTCGTTTGGACAATGGGGAAATTGACAAAAATAAAGGTTTTGATGAGGTAATAGAGTTGCTTCCTGAATTACGAAAAGAAATTACTAACCTAAGATATATAATTGTTGGTGATGGTAATGATAAATCAAGGCTGCAGGAGAAAGCACGACTGCTAAATGTTGATGACATCATAAAGTTTATAGGATATGTATCCGAAAAAGATAAAGCCGATTACTACCGCCTTGCAGATGTATTTGTCATGCCTGGGAGCAATACAATATTTGATCGTTACCCTTTTAGATTTGTATTTTTAGAAGCATTGGCTTGTGGAGTGCCTGTGGTGGGTTGTATTCTTGAAGATATATCTGAAAGAAATGATACTTTAGCTCAAAAGTTAATAATACAAGTTGATCCAAAAAATCCAGATGATGTCAAGCGTGGTATATTAAAGGGGATTGCAATCCCCAAAGAGCATAAATCAGGTATTGAAAATTTTTACTATATAGCTTTTGAGGAGAAATTACACAGCTTTCTAGATAATATTTTAGTTAGAACGAGGTGAGTTATTTTGTTTACACAAAAGAAATTGGCCAAAGGTCAATATTTTATTAAATGATTGATTAAAATACATGAGAATAATATGAGCTTTAACCGCATTGTTTCAGGTGCATTTGTTAGCTACTTAAACACTGCTTTTTCCCTGATTAGTAATTTAATATTAGTACCTATGTATCTCTTCTATTTTGGTAAAGAAGAGTATGGTTTGTGGTTGGTCGTATTAAGTATTGTTAACTATCTTGGGTTTTCTAATTTTGGTATAGCGCAAAGTGTTGCTAATTTGGTTGCTAGTGCAAATGCTAAAAGTAACTTTAATGAGATAAATATTATTGCTGCAACTGGGTTCTGGTTATATGCATGTATAATTTTCGTTATTATGGTGATTGTTTGTGGTGGATTATTTGTTGTAGAAATAGAAGATTTCTTAAATATTCCTGATAGTCTAAAAAATGTAGTTATTCCAGTACTTGTGATTTCAAGTGCATCTTTTTTGCTCAAATTACCCTTAACAATATTTAATGTAACCTTAAGGTCGCTAAACTTGATTTATAAGGAGCAATTATTTGGACTGGTGTTTACAATAATTCAGACCATAGGAGTAGTGGTTATTCTTTTGAGTGGTACAGGCATTGTAGGGTTATCCATTGTTTATGGCTTAACTGGATTGTTTTCAAGTTTAGTTCTTGGATTGTATTTGTACAAATCTATTTCTGGTTTTAGTATTTCAAGAAAATTTGTTAGTAGAAAAATGGTGGGAAGATTAATTGATCCCAGCATTTATTTTTTCCTACTCCAAATAGGTGGAGCGTTTATAGCCGGAACTGATAACATAGTAATAACTGCCAATATTGGTGTGGCAGAGGTTGCTTCATATGCTGTGGCTTTTCAAGTTTGTTATATTGCAACACGTTTGATAAGTGTAATTACAGCAAGTGCTCTACCGTCTATCACTTCAATTTATGCTTCAAATGATCGTGACCATCTTTCTATAGTTTATATTCAAATTTTAAGATCATGTTTTGGTTTTGGATTGCTTATTATTTTTGTGTTGTTTGGTGTTGGCCCAAGCTTAATGGTAAAGTGGATAGGTGTTGAAAACTATGTAGGAAATATAACTTTTTATTTTATAGCTTGTTTTACTTTTATATCTATAATTTTGTATCCATCCGACGTGATCATGATTGCAACAACAAACCATAAAGGATATGCGATAATGACTATAATTGAGGGTATTTTAAACCTAATATTATCTGTCTGGTGGATTCATTTATGGGGAGTAGCTGGTGTTGCAGCGGCTACAATATTTGGAAGAATAACAACTAATGGTTGGTATATGTTTTATAGTTGCTATAAAATTACAGGCATTGGGCTAGACAGTATAATCAGAAAGGTCATAAAGCCCTATGTTATACCAATTTTGGGGACTTTGATTGCAACGTATTTTTTGAATATATTTGAATTGATGGGATGGTATAGAATAATTATTACAACCATTTCACTATGTTTTATTTTTACAGTATTATTTTATTCACTGTCTTTATCTAATCAAGAAAAAGTTATTTTGAAGAGTTCTGTAAAGAGATATTGTGGATTGATAGGTAACTCCATAAAATCATTAATGAATATTTGGATATAAGATAGATGAAATCAGAACTAAAAATATATACATATAATTTTTTTGTATCATGGATACCTTCCCATTTTGTTAGAAAGTTTTATTTAAATTATATATTAGGGGTAAAAATTAATAAGAATGCCAGTATTTTGCTGGGATGTCAGTTTAATACAGTAAATAATCTTTCAATTGGGGAAAGTGTTTTAAATCAACGTTGTCATATAGATAATCGTGGTGGTATTACAATTGGAAATCATGTGTCACTTGGTCCGCAAGTTGCAATTATATCCTCGGATCATGATATGCAGAGTATTACACTTGAAGGATTCGAAGCACCTATAGAGATAGAAGATTATGTTTTTGTTGGTGCTCGCGCAATTATACTTAAAGGTGTAAGAGTAGGGAGAGGTGCAGTAATATCAGCTGGTAGCGTAGTCACGCGTGATGTAGACGCTTACACAATAGTTGCTGGAGTGCCAGCTAAGAAAATTGGTATCAGGCGAAAAGACATAAAATACACTACACGATATCAACGTTTTCTTCATTGAATATTTTTACTATATTTCAGAATTGCAATCGAAAGGTTTTTCATGAAAAATTCATTAGCAATAAGAGCTATGCAATATTTTACACTTCGTGTGCAATTGAAGGGTGTCCCAAAAATTTTATGGTATACAAGAAAATTTTTTATGAAAAAAAATTTAATTTATAATTTCTATAAAAATATTCAATTAAAAATTGACAATGAAACCAAGTTCCATTGGTTAAATATTTTTCATTATGACGGATATGAAACTATATTACTCCTAGAAAAATATTTAAAACCTGGTGATACATATATCGATATAGGGGCAAATTATGGATATATGTCAATAAATGCCGATCAAATAGTAGGTAATGATGGATTGGTAATTGCCATAGAACCTGAGCCAAGAGTGAGGGATTTGCTGAAATTTAATAGTAAATTAAATAAAAGCAGGCTTACAATAGTTGGTAAGGCAGTATCTGATAGTGAAGGCCAAGCAAATTTTAATGTTGCCACTGAGATTGGCTTAAGCCGATTAGATAATTCAAAGAAAAATACATTTGGTATGGACCTGAATAATAAAGTAACAGTACAAAAAACAACACTAGATATTATTATACGTGATTTTGCTCATAACAGAAATGTTAAGTTTGTAAAAATAGATGTCGAAGGGCATGAACTAAATATTCTTAATGGTGCTTTAAATCTGGTATCTAGAAATAAAACTATATTCATGTTGGAAATTAATCATGGTGCTTTATCACAGAGTGATTTAGGCTTTAAAGATATCTTTGAATTTTTTACCGAAAGATCATATAAGGTGTTTTGGATACATTCTCATTCAGCTGATTTGTTAAGGGTTGGGCGAAGTCCGTCACTTTTAGAAGTTAAAGATTATAATCAGCTTGAGAATATTTATGCAGATATAATCGCTGTTCCTAGTGCTTTAAATGTATAATAAAAATAATAAAAAAAAGAAAGTTGTATTGGCTCTATGGGCAGACCCTTCATACTATCTTGCGACGATCTTTACATCACAGTTTCTTTCTAAAAATGACTTCGAAGTAGATTTAGTTTATAGAAAATCAAGTCCATTAAATAATTTACTCGATCATATAGAATTTGGAAAAAATACTCAACTCCATCCAGTTGGTAATTTCCAAAATGGGTGGCGTGATAAAATTGATTATGTAAAATTTCTTATAAAACTAATTTTTTTGGTAAGAAAAAAAAAGCCTGGTGTAGTCATTGGGTATAATAGGCTTGGCCTACTGGCTTCATTTGTAGCGACAAAAATTTTTTCAAAAACACGTTTAATATATCATAATTATGATTTTGATAGTTCACAATTAACTGATTTTAAAGGCCAATGTGAGTTATTTGCTGCCCGTAATGCAAATTTAACTATATTTCCTGCTTTTGGCCGTTCTGAAGAATATAAGTCAATTGCTAATCTTACAAGAAAGCCATTAAATGTATTAAACTGTTATTCTCGGACTTACTCTATAAAGAAAACAGGTGAATTAAATGAAATTATTAAAAAAAGGGGACTTAGCTTTGACAGATTAGTAATCCGTCTAGGTATGATTGGCCCCTTCCATGCCATCAAGGCAACTATTCGATCAATGCGGGAATGGAAAGGAAACTGGGGATTCATATTGGGTGGGATTGTGTCAGAAGCATACCTAGCTGAATTATATCAATTAGTTGAAGAACTTGGTTTGGAAAATAAAATAATAATTTTACCTTCTATATCACAGAGCTTATGGTATGATATTTTAAGTGTTGGAGATCTTGGGATCTCATTATATAATTTTGACCCTCAAAATATTGGTCATAGTTATATGGCTGGAACTTCGCAAAAGCTTAATGGTTATTTTGTTGCGGGTATACCAAGTATTGTTCCAAATACACTAGATTTTAAATTATTTATTGACAAGTATGGAACTTGTAAATCTGCAAATGTTCTAGATCCAAAGTCAATCGCCAAAGCCATAAATTCACTATTGTTAGATACTGAAGAGTATAATCGATATTGTAAAAATGTTAGAAAAGCATTTAGATCTGATCTCAATTTTGAAAAACAATTTGAATCAGTATTTAGTTGGATTAATGATCCTCATGTTTAGTACTTTTTGAATAATCTTTTTGGGTGTAAGATATTAATGAATTATAAAAATTTAGAAACAGACAATATTAAATATAGTAATAAAAAAATATTTACAGTTGGTATTGTTGGTGCGGGTGATGTGGTAGCCAAATCCCATTTGCCACAGCTTTTAGCATTGGAAAACGTATCGGTATCTTGGGTGACTGATATTGATAGTCAGCTTGCTAAACGGGTTGCTAGAAATTATAATGTTAAGTGGCTTTCAATGCCGTTGTGTCTAGAAGACCTTCCTTATACAGATGTAGTTTTACTTGCTACTCCATATGGTGCTCGTGAACCATATTTTGAAGTTCTGCGTGAGAGAAACTCTGCAATATATTTAGAAAAACCAGTAGCCAGAAGTGTTGCAGAGCATAAACAGCTAAACGCCTTATTTCCTCCATCAAATTTTGCAGTAGGATTTCAACGACGATCACTTGGAACAGTATCATTATTAAAAAAAATGGTTTTAGAGGAAATGTTTGGTCGATTGATTAAAGTCCAATTTAGGCATGGAGGTAGCGCAAATGTATTTAGTGGAAAAGCGTTTTCTACAAATTCCAAGCTTGCAGGTGGTGGTGTCTTAATTGAGCATGGAATCCATGGATTGGATTTGGCATTATTTATTTCAGGCGCTAAATCAGCGAACTCTTACCAAGTTAAAACAGTAATTGAGAAAGGCTTTGACGTTCACGCTGAAGGGCAAATTATTCTCAATAATTCATCAGGTGATTATGAATTTGATTTTAAAGTAAGTTGGTTGTCGGAAGTTGAAGAAGGGCTAACGTTTTTCTTTGAAAATGCAATTGCTTTTATGTCACTTGAAATACCAGAAATTCTCTTAAAGTCATTAAATGGGAAAACTCTTGTGTCCATATCTAATACAAAAACACTTTATCCCACTACCGGGATGCAAGTTGGTGGAGAATTTTGGCGTAGTTTTCTTATGGGTATAAATAGTGGAAAAAAGAATTATACGTCTATGGAAAGCTGTTTACTAACAACAGAAATAATTGAGAAAATTTTCGTAAAAGGAGCAAAGCAATGAAAGTTGCAGTTGTTGGCGCAAATGGTCAGGTTGGCCGAGAAGTATCTCTTTTTCTATCTGTTATGGGCGCCGAAGTCATTCCAATCTCGCGGACTGAACTGGGGGGGGTTTTTCTTGAAAGATGTGGTTTAAATTGTCGTTATGGATCGGTTGGTAATGAGAAAGAGGTAAAGATGCTTCTCGATGGGTGTGATCTTGTTGTAGATTTTGCGCATCCGAATGGTTTGCCATCAAAAATACGAAAGTCTGTGAAATCAAATATTGATAATATTTCTCGATATGCTCCCGAAGGAGCTTCTTATGTGTATATAAGTACCATATCTGCTTTTGGCATGCGGCATGATGATTCCAAAATGAAGAATTATTTTTTTTCACGCACAACATATGCTGCAGATAAACGATATCTCGAAAGATATGCTTTGGCACAACAAAATAAACGTGACATTTATGTATTGCGTTTAAGTCAGGTACATGGTGAGCTTCAAAAAGTTAGTCAGGAGTTTGTGGCTGAAACCGCATGTGGTAAGGTGAGTTTACCTTTCAGTAAAGATACAGAATCATATACGGTGTTTTGTTATTCGTTAGCAGAAGCAATGATTAATATTGCTCAAGGAAAAGAAAAACCTGGACGTTATACCTTTGTTTCTACCCCTGAATGGTCTTGGGGGGAAGTTTATACTTATTGGGCGCGTCAGAATGGCATTGAATTTGAATTGACATCTCTTAAAAATGTAAATTCAGAAAATATTATTTTGCGATCTATTTTAAATATTCCAAAATTATTATTAGCACCTATTTTGCGATTAGGAATTAAACATAGGCAATTTATTTTAAACTATTTTTTAAGCAAATTTCCCCATATTCAAGAAAGAATGAGATCAGAATTCTTACGACGTAAAGCTGTTACTGAGATTGCGGAAGGAAAAAAAGAAAAAGAGGGACGCAAATTTCAGATTGGTAAAATTCCAGGAAAAAAACTTGTTAGTTTATCGGATAGCCGGCTCACTATGGACAAACCAACACTTGCCGTTAGGGCAATTATACAGGCTGCTGATCCATCTGCACTTAACGTCCCATCGCCTAAGTTTAAAACTGAGGTGAGAGATGAAATATGATAATTTTGAGACACCTTTACGCAGTTGATAAAACAAATTATTTGAATATATGCTCATATCAGATGAAGGTTTGGTTATGAAAGTAGCAATTTCTGTAGGAGGAAAATTCCATGCATTTTATTTGGCTGAACAATTGCAGAATAATGAGGATCTATCACAACTAATAACCTCCTATCCTCGATTTGAAGTTTTAAAATCTGGAATAAGTAAAGATAAGATTAGTTCAATTGTAGTTAAAGAATTAATTCAACGTGGCTTTGGAAAGCTTCCTAACATCCTACAAAAAAGATACGATCCCCAGTTCTTTATTTGTGACTTATACGATCAGATTGCTGCTAAAAAATTACAACCATGTGATGTGTTTGTAGGGTGGTCAAGCTTTAGTCGCCACTCACTAAAAAAAGCAAAAAAATTTGGTGCCTTAACGATATTGGAACGAGGCTCTTCTCATATTGAATATCAAAGAGATGTTCTTTCCGAGGAATATGAAAGATATGGGCTTAAACCATCACTTCCACATCCACGCATTGTTGATAAAGAATTGGAAGAATACGCCTTAGCTGATTATATTTCTGTTCCAAGCATATTTTCTAAAAAAAGCTTTTTAGAAAAAGGTTTTCCATATGAAAAAATATTACATGTACCTTATGGTGTTGATCTGAAACGCTTCAAACCTATGGAAAAGAAAGATAATATTTTTAGGATTATACATTGTGGTGCAGTGACTTTACGCAAGGGGTGCCATTACTTGCTCAAAGCTTTTTATGAGTTGAACTTGCCAAACTCTGAACTTTGGTTTGTGGGAACAATTAGTCATGATATGCAATCCTTTATTAAGCAGTATGAAGATGAACGTATAAAATATCATGGCCCAAAACCGCAAAGTAGTTTAAGTTGGTATTATAGTCAGGCTAATGTTTTTAGCTTGCTATCTCTAGAAGAGGGCTTAGCAATGGTACAGGCACAGGCTATGGCTTGTCGATTGCCAGTAATATGCACTTCAAACACTGGAGGTGAAGATCTTATTCAAGAAGGTAAAAGTGGCTTTGTCATTCCGATTAGAGATTTAGATGCACTTAAGAACAAAATTAATTTCTTTTTTGAGAATCCTGATAAGTGTAAAGAAATGGGGATTGCAGCTGAACAAAGGGTTAAGAATGCTTTTTCTTGGAACAAATATGGTAAGAAAATTATTGATGAATATAAACGAGTACTTTTATTAAATGATTAACAAGACTGTAAAAAAAGTTGCTATAGTTACTAGCCACCCAATCCAATACCAAATACCATTGTTTCGAGCAATATCAACTCAGTCTGATATAGATTTAACTGTATATTTTGGGTGTGATTATGGTATTAATCCTACAAAAGTTCACCCAGGATTTGGCAAAGCATTTGCGTGGGATATTCCCCTACTTGATGGATACAAACATATTTTCCTTAAAAATAGTAAAGCTGATGTAGAGGTTAATGATTGGAGGTTAGATGGTCCAGAATTAAAATCTTATTTTCAGTCTAATCAATACGATGCAGTTATTGTGTTTGGTTGGAATAAGGTGCTTTTTTGGCAAGCAATTTTTTTGGCAAAAAAATATAAAATATCTCTAATATTAAGAGCTGAGTCCAATTTAAATCACACACAATCTTTACAAACAAAAGTCATTAAAGGTCTTTTATTTCCTCTTTTTTTTAAACAGTTTGATGCGTTTATGTCTATAGGAAGTCATAATTCTAAACTTTATCGTTATTATGGAGTAAAAAATAGTGTTATATATAATGCTCCATATTGTGTGGATAACGATTTTTTTGCTCAGGGCGCAATAAATTCTGAAATTAAAGCAGAACAACTAAGATCAAACTTGGGCATCTCAAATACTGATACAGTTTTTCTATTTATGGCAAAATTTATTGATCGCAAGCGTCCACTTGATCTAATAGCTGCAGCCGCTAAGAACAGAAAATATCAAAACTTTCATGTAATTTTGGTTGGTGGTGGAGATTTGATGGAAGATTGCCAAGATGCAATTATAAATAATCGTTTAAATAATGTTCATTTGGTAGGCTTCGTTAATCAAACAGAGCTTCCAGTATATTATGCTGCGGCAGATGTTTTTGTTCTACCTTCTCAATATGAAACTTGGGGATTAGTTTTAAATGAAGCAATGGCATGTGGATTGCCTGGTATTGTTTCAAACGCTTGTGGAGCAGCATATGACATGATTATTGATGGTAAAACAGGATATTCATATACAATGGGGGATGTTGAAAAATTGTCAAAACTTATGGTTTATATGTCTAATAGTTTGGATAATTGTAAAAAGATGGGACAACAAGCAACAAAACATGTTCAGAATTTCTCAATACCTATTGTGGTATCTGCGTTAAAAAATATTTTGCAAGATATATGTAAGAAATGAGTTCTGAGACTAATTCTATACTGCTTGTTGGTTCACCAGTGGAGACATCCATTGAGCAAATGTATAAACGTGCATTTCAGGCAAATAGCTATTTTAATATTGACCTTGTTGATATTGAAGCCAATTTGCAACTATGGATGCAAAATAGGGTTTTAAATAGGCTTATACCTGGATTGCGAAATAAATATGCAAGTGATGAGTTGGTAAAACATCTACGGATCTCTAAAAATAAATACACTTATATTATTTTATTCAAGGGTATGCAGTTTAAACGACAAATACTTGATGAATGTAGAAGACTTTCACCATCAGCTATTTGGATAAATATAAATCCAGATGATCCATGGAATAATTCGTCAAGAGCTGCCACAAATGCTAATGTTATAAATTCGCTGACTTTTTTTGACGTTTATTGTACTTGGTCTCTTTCTTTAGTTAAAAAATTACAAGGCAGCGGCTGTAAAAAAGTTGTTTATTTACCGTTTGGCTATGATGAGGTAACTCATGTACCAAGTAAATTATCAACAGCCAATAAATCTAAGGGCCTTTCATTTATTGGCTCATGGGATCAAGAAAGAGAATATTTATTGACTCAACTTGAAGGTATTAATATTGATGTTAAGATTTATGGAAACAGTTGGGCTCGTGCGGCTCGGTCATTTCCATTCAAAAATAATATATCTCATGGTTCAGTTTTTGGTGAGGATATGGCGACAATTATTTCATCATCAGACATTTGCTTGAATCCAATGCGCACTCAAAACAAAGGCTCCCACAATATGCGAACTTTTGAGACACCTGCCATGGGTGGATTACTGTTAACAGTTAGAACTCAAGAACAGCAAGTGTTTTTTCCCGAGAATGAAGCATGCTATATGTATAGCGATATTGAAGAGCTAAAGAAAAAAATTGAACATATAGTTGAAAACAAAGAAGAAGCTAATAAAGTTCGCATTAGGGGGATGGAGCTCGTTGTTGACCATAGTTATACTAACCGAGTGAAAAATCTCCTGAAAGAACTGGCGGATTAAGTTTATGGTGAGTAAAAATTATTTTTATGTTGTATTAATAATTTTTATTTTTTTAATAAGCTTCATATCTGTATTAGTGCTGGAACCAACTAACAGTATACATATATATTATGGCCTAATAATTATATTTTTAGGAATTATTCCTGTTTTAATAAATTTTGTTGATAAAAAGGAATCTAATTTAATCCCTCTCATGCCGTTGAGTGGGCTTTTTTACTCAGTTGCTTTTGGGTTGCCCACTTTTTCAAGTAAAATTGATTATTTCGATGGAGTCGATGAAATCGTGCTAATAGAAGCACTTAAACTCACAGTTCTTGGCCTTATATTTCTAAATATTGGATTTTATCTTTTTCGCAATTTTTATTCGAAGGGAACTTCTTTCATATTTTTGAATGATGTTCCAATTGGCAGGCAAATATGGATAGGTTGGATTATTTTTCTTATTTACCAATTATTTACTATATTTCCTTTTCTAAGGGCTCTACCATCTATAGGCCAAATGTATACTTTGCTTGATTATATATCTTTTGGTATTTTATTCTCGCTAGGATTGGATAATAAGTTAAGTAAATTACACTTTATTTTTCTACTTTTAGTAATACTATACACGTTATTAATTAAGGTTCTCATTGGGTCATTGGCCCCAACATTTTTTTTATTAGTATTTCTGGGTATCATTTATTGGTACAAAAAGGGTAAAGTACCGTGGGCTTTTATCATAACTGGATCTATAGTCGTAATAGGACTTAACCCAGTTAAATCTTATTACCGAGATTTTATAGCTAATTTTGGAGATGAATTTCAACAATTAACATATCTTGAAAAAGCAGATATATTTTATGAGTCTATTCAAATTTTTTATGATGGAGACATACTTAATTCATTAAGCATGGATAGAAGCACCGCTAATCGAAGCTCTCATCTTCCTGCATTTGCCAAAGTGATAAATTTGTCACCTAAAACAGTTCCTTTTTATTATGGTGAAACATATAAAACTCTTTTTACTAGTTTTGTACCTCGTATTATTTGGCCTGGTAAACCAGTATCCCAGGTGGGCCAAGATTTTGGTCACCGATATCAGTTTTTACACCATCAAGATGAGTTAACTGCGTTTAATGTTCCGTGGCTGATAGAATTCTATGCTAATTTTGGGAAAGCAGGGGTAATTTTAGGAATGTTTGCTGTTGGACTGCTTTTTCGGTTCTTAGTTGTAAAGTTGAGTGCGCCAATGAATCAAAACATTCCATTTATTTTAGGTATAACCATTACATTTAATTTATTTTATGCGGAATCGAACTTTGCATTAATGGCTGGAGGTTTGTTAACAAAATATATTGCCTGTTTGGGATTGCTTTGGTTACTCACGGCTAATTATACTTGGAAAAGTAAAATTGATATCTAAATTTTAAAATCTAATTAATTGATGATACTGTTTGGGGGTATGTGTTCATTAAGCATGTCTAATATCTGCCAAAAATAATATTTAATTTATTTTTTAAAGTTAATGAATGGTATAATTGGATTATATGAAAGCTATTGAAGCGATGATTATATATTACTAATAATCATTGTATATTTTTAGGTGCTGATATTTTATCGTCCCTTTGATAAATACAGCTTATGAGTTAAAAATGAAAATTGTTCATATAGTACCTACATTCTATCCAGCTACTTATTGGGGTGGTCCAATATATTCAGTTTATGGACTATGTAATGCTTTGGCTGGAAATCCTGATGTGTCACTTAAAGTGCTTACAACGGATGCAGCAAGTCATAATCGTAATGACGCGGTAGAAGTAATGAGCTTTCCCATGCATTATCCTAATGGGTACGAGGTTTATTTTTGTCAACGTTTATGGGGGGCAAGTTTTTCACCAAGAATGTTAATGCAATTGTGGCCAATGATACGATATGCCGATGTGGTTCACTTAACTGCTGTATATTCTCCTCCAACTATACCAACGTTATTGATTTGCCGTTTGCTGGGGAAGCCTGTGGTGTGGTCTCCGAGAGGAGCATTACAACGATGGAAGGGCTCTACTAAGCCATTTGTTAAGAAGATTTGGGAAAAAATATGTAATATATTGATTAAGCAAGGCAAATGTGTTTTCCATGTTACGTCTGAGTCAGAAGCTTCAATCAGTTTAGAGCGTATGCCAAAGGTTATTGCTAAATTAATTCCCAATGGCGTGGATATTCCAGAAAACTTACCAGAAAAGAAATGGCTGCCTGATGAAAAGTTACGTTTGCTTTTTATCGGAAGACTCCATCCAAAAAAGGGTATCGAGAATTTGCTCCGGGCAATTAAAATATTAGATGATGTGTCTGTTAATTTATCTATTTATGGTAGCGGTGATGATGATTATACAGTTAGCCTTCATCGTCTAGTATGTGAGCTTGAATTGGAAGATAGTGTAAAATTTCATGGGCATGTAATTGGTGAAGAAAAAATGAATGCATTTATGCAGTCGGATCTATGCGTGATTCCATCGTATACTGAAAATTTTGGAATGGTAATAGCTGAGGCGTTGGTGCATGGTATACCTGTAATAGCAAGTAATGGAACGCCATGGAAAGAGATAGAAAGTCAAGGCTGTGGTTTGTGGATTAAAAACACTCCTGAAAATATAGCTAAAGCTATAAATAATATTGATAGAGATTTGCTATCAGTCATGGGGTCTAAAGGTCGCACATGGATAAAAAATAAATTTACTTGGCGGTTTGTTGCTAGCCAGATACATGAATTGTATGAGACTATCATTGCGGAAGAACATAATGTTATTAAATGATATTTCTAAATGTATCTGGAAACATTAACATTTAATTACATAGGTTAATGATATACCGAGTTTCTTTTTTTGTGAAAAAACTGTTTTAGTAATGTTTTTGAAATAGCTTGAAAGTGATTCATTATATAGTAAATTATTATTATAACTGAGTAGTATAAATGTTAAAAAAAATTACGCCTGTAATATTAACCTATAATGAGTCTCCAAACATTTGTAGAACATTGGATATGCTTAGTTGGGCTGTTGATATTGTGATAGTGGATAGTTTTAGTTCAGACTCAACTCTGGAGCTTATTAAAAATTATCCTCATGTAAGGGTGTTACAGCGAGCCTTTGATACTCATGCAAATCAGTGGGAGTTTGCTATTAAAAAAACAGGTGTTAAGACTGAATGGGTGCTTGCGTTGGATGCAGATTATGTACTGACTGAAAATTTCATAAAAGAATTAGATAATATTGATTTAAATTCAGGGATTGAAGCTTTCAAAGTTAATTTTCTTTATTGTGTTTTTGGTAAGGCTTTGACTGGATCATTATACCCTCCAGTAACAGTACTATTTAATAGAAAAAAAGCTAATTATTTTCAAGACGGTCATACGCAAAGGGTGAAAATTGACGGTAATATTGGTTGTTTACAGGAGTCAATATTACATGATGATAGAAAGCCGTTGTCGACTTGGTTGCATGCACAACATAAATATATGCGTCTTGAAGCAGCTTTATTGAGTAAAAAAAAATGGAATAAGTTGAGGATAGCTGATAAAATCAGGAAGCTTATTTTTGTTGCACCAATAATAACCTTTTTTTATTGTTTGATTATTAAAAAAGGTCTGATTGATGGAAAAGCTGGCTTGTATTATGCAATTCAACGAACTACGGCAGAAGCAATATTATCTCTTTGTTTACTTGAACTACGTGGCATAAAAAAGAAAGAAAATTAGTCTTATATCTATGTTAAATTTGTTAAATCTATTAATGGGTGAATTATGATTATTATTGGTATTAATTCATATCATGGCGACTCTTCAGCATGTATAATTGTTGATGGTCAACTTGTAGCTGCTGTCGAAGAGGAGCGCTTTCGGCGTATTAAGCACTGGGCGGGTTTGCCCACTGAGTCAATCCGATACTGTTTGGAGGAAGCTAGAATTACGTTTGATCAGGTAGATGCTATTGCTATTAATCAGGATTCAAATGCTAATCTGTGGAAGAAGATTGCTTATACTTTAACAAATCGCCCAAATCTAGGACTCGTTTTGGACCGCATTAAAAATAAACGAGAACGTCTTGATATTTTAGATCAACTTTCACGGACTTTTCCAAATCAGCAATTTAATGGTAAAGTCCATAAAATAGAACATCATCTTGCCCACCTTTATTCTGCTTTTTATGTGTCACCATTTGAACAGGCTGTAACTGTATCTATTGATGGATTTGGTGATTTTTCTAGTGGTGCTTGGGGTGTTGGTCGAGGTAAAGAAATTGTGATTGATGGGCGTGTACTTTTCCCCCACTCTTTGGGCATTTTTTACCAAGCATTGACGCAGTATTTGGGTTTTCCTAATTATGGTGATGAGTATAAAGTTATGGGACTTGCACCTTACGGTGAAAAAAAATATTTAAGCTCCATGCGAGAGATAGTGCTATTACAAGATGATGGTAGCTATCGTTTGAACTTAGAATATTTTTTGCATCATAAAGAAAGTGTGGCTACAAAATGGGAAGGCGGGTCTCCTGTGTTTGGCCGATTATTTTCTGATAAATTAATTGATTTGTTTGGTCCGGTGCGAGCCAAAAGCGATAGACTTACACAGGTTCATATGGATATTGCGCATTCAATTCAAGCTATGTACGAGGAAGCATTTTTTCATTTGCTTAATAAATTACATGAAAAACACGGTCTTGATGCTGTGACCGTGGCTGGTGGATGTGGCATGAATTCTGTCGCTAATGGTAAGATTACACGATTTACTCCATTTAAGAATGTATATGTCCAGTCAGCTGCTGGGGATGCAGGAGGTGCGATTGGTGCTGCCTTTGCAGTGTGTAAACAAAAAGATAAAAGCAATTTACCACGATTTTTTATGGATCATGCTTATTGGGGTCCGCAGTATAGTAATTCAGAGATTGGTAAGATTTTAAATAAAAAAAGTTCTGATATTAAGCGACAAGGTTGTGTGATAAAGCTGATAGAGGATGAAAATAAACTTTTTGAAATAACTTCTGAGGCAATTTCAGAAGGCAAAGTAGTCGGTTGGTTTCAGGGGCGGATGGAATGGGGGCCAAGGGCATTAGGTAATCGTTCTATTCTATGTGATCCTCGTCGTTCAGATATAAAAGATATCTTGAATCTAAAGATTAAAAAGCGTGAATCATTTAGACCTTTTGCACCATCTATTTTGCGTGAAAAAGTGTCTGAATGGTTTGAACAAGATGAAGATGTACCATTCATGATGAAAGTCTTTCAGGTAAAAAAAGAAAAACGTAAGGATATTCCTGCAGTTACACACGCCGATGGATCAGGAAGGTTGCAAACAGTCTTTAAAAACTCGAATTTACGTTACTATAAATTAATAGATGCCTTCTATAAGAAAACAGGTGTTCCTATTGTTTTAAATACGTCATTTAATGAAAATGAACCAGTTGTATGTAAACCTGAAGAAGCTTTAGCTTGTTTTCTCAGAACAAAAATGGATGTTTTGGTTATGGGTGATTACATGGTTTTGCGGTCAGATAGTTAAGTGAATACTTTTACTATTTCAATAATTACAGCAACATTTAATGCTGAAAAAACTCTATCTGATTGCATTGAATCTATTTCAAGACAAAGCGTTGATTCAGAGCATGTTATTATCGATGGTGAGTCTACGGATGGAACATTAAAGATAATTAAGCATTATCGCACTTCAATAGCTAAAGTAGTTTCAGAGCCTGATAGGGGTATCTATGATGCAATGAATAAAGGTATAAAAATTGCAACTGGTGATGTGATTGGTATTCTTAATGCTGATGATTTTTATGCTTCTAATGATGTTTTAAAGAAGATTTCTGATGTATTTTTAGATCCTAATGTTGATGCTTGTTACGGTGATTTGGTATATGTCAATAATAAGAATAAAAATAAAATCACAAGATATTGGAAATCTGGTGACTTTAATATAAGAAAATTTTATTTTGGTTGGATGCCTCCCCATCCTACATTTTTTGTACGCCGCTCAGTTTATAAAAAGTATGGTTTATTTAATTTGAACCTAGGCTCATCAGCAGATTACGAAATTATGATAAGGTTTTTACTTAAGAAACGATTAAATGTTGCTTATATTCCAGAAGTATTAGTTAACATGCGAACAGGTGGTGAGAGTAACGCGTCTCTTCTTAATAGACTTAAAGCCAATCGAAATGATAGAAAAGCATGGAAGGTTAATGGTTTAAGACTATATCCATGGATTATTATTTTAAAACCGCTGAGAAAAATCGGACAATGGCTATTTAAAAATGAATCAAAAAAATCTAGTAATTACTAATCTCGCACCCGAGTATATTGTGCTTTTTATTGGTCTAGATAATGCCAGAAAATTAGATGAATAGTGTTCTATATTTCTTAGTTAAAGCTTTTCTTTTGATTTAAAAATTGATAACTTTATTATTTACATGCACTGAAATATAAAATGACCAAATCTACTGACACACATGCTGATAATGAGATTGATTTAAGACAAATCATTACTTCTCTTTGGAGAGGAAAGATTTTTATAATTTTCTGTACTACAGTTTCAATAGCATTCGCATCATATAACCTTAGACACGAGGAAAAAAGATACTCAATAATACATAAATTAAAGCCTGTTAATCAAAAAGAAAACGGACCAAACCTTTCAGGATTAGGAGGAATTGCTTCTCTAGCGGGGATAAATCTTCCAAGTAGTACAAGTAGTGATTTCAACGTATTCAAAGAATTAATTTATTCGACGGAAGTTTCCCAAAAAATAATTGAAAATGAAGATTTGACCAGAATGTTGTTTGCAGGTGAGTGGAGCCAAGATCTTGGCAAATACTCGGCTGGGAAGAAAAGTAAAATAAGCGAATTAAAAAATTATGTGAAAAAGTTAATACTCGGAGAGGAAGAGGAAAAATATATACCTCCAAACTCAAGGCGATTGGCTAGATTTATATCTGAATATGTAAAAATAACTGTGGAAAGAAAAACGGGCTTCTTATCTTTAACAAGTGAGCATTCTCAGCCAGAACTAATTTTAAAATTATTGATTGAAATTTCTAATATAAGTGATGGAATAATTAGAGATAGGTATGTAAATTTCTCTAAGGAACCATTAGAATTTTACAAAGAAAAGTTAAACTCTTCGCGATCTCGCGAACATCGTGAAGCTTTGGCGCAGTTAATTTCCAAGGAGCAGCAAAAACTAATGCTAGCCTCAAGTAGTAAGTATTTTGCTGTAGAACCGATTACAAAGCCAGTAATAAGTCTATATCCAACTCATCCGAGGCCCCTATCGTCTCTTATTATATCATTCTTTATAGGGTTGGTGTCTAGTATTTTGATAGTTTTGTTGCGTAATAAAATGTTGAAAGATAGTATAAAATGATGAGCATATATAGATTTTTACTGGTTTTACTGATTTTATTTAGTAATTCTGGCACTGTTTATTCACAATCATCGTTAGATGATGAATTACAAGAATATCTTTTAAAAGAATCTAATTTTAAAGATTTTCGACAAAATACTCAAAATCAGGGTTTAAATGAAGATGTAATTGCTCCAAACCAAGAAACAGCAAATACTTCTAACATAAGAAAAAATATAGATAAAACTAAGAAAGCAAAAATAGATCTAAATGAATACCAGAAGCCTTACCAAAAATCTGTAAATTCTCTTTTAAAGAAATATTTTAATAGTTTAACTGGTGAAATGTTAGATATTTATGGTGAGAGTGAATTTAGTCAATCACAAGATAACGATTTACTTTTTTTTAATACGGCAGGTAGAGATTATGAATTAGCACCTGGTGATGTCGTTCAAGTGATAATAACTGGTTTAAGCGCATCAAACGAAACCTATCAGATTGAAAATGATGGTACCATTACTCTTGAAAAAACACATCCTATAAATGTAAATGGTTTAAATATAGACCAAGTAAGTAATTTAATACTTGATAAAATTCTTTTGGATGATGCATCTGCAAACGTCTTTGTGAGATTAAGTACAGCAAGATTGATTACAGTACAAATTTCAGGCAATGTAAAATCCCCAAGAACGATAGCAGTTCCTGCCTATACTCCATTAAGCAGAGTCCTCGCTTACTCAGGTGGTGTCTCTGATAGTGGATCTTTGCGAAAAATCTATTTAACTCAGGTCGGAGAACAAACAGTTTCTGTAGATTTTTATGAATTTTTACAGAATCCATTACCAACAAATGATCCTTTGATAAAAAAAGGTGCTCGTATTTTTGTTCCTAATAAAGGACCTACAATAGCAGCAAGTGGTTTCCTTGGTAAGCCTGGGATTTACGAATTACCAAAAGAGAAAACTAATATGAAGGTAGAAAAACTTTTAGAGCTTATGGGGGCATCTTTCATCCCTCCGGGAGCAGATTTAAAGATTTCATATTATAATTCCAATGGCAAAGCAATTTCTCGCTTAGCATCAAAGTTTGATAAGATTTATGAAGGAGAAGCACTGATATTAGATTTTATTGAAACTCGAGAATTGAACAGTTCTACAGTTTTTGGAGCAGTTCTGAATAAATATTCAATTTCACCTGATAATCCATTAAGCATAAAAGAAGTGTTAAAAAATGGTGCAGTATTAACTCAAAATGTATATAAGCCATTTGCATTAATTATCGGCAAAGATGTTAAGGCAATCAATTTAAATGTTGCTCTAGAGGATGATAATATTTCTTTACCTATCGGGTCAGACCTAAGAGTATTTACTAAAGAAGAATATTTAGATTTCGTTGCTTCAGATCCAAATCTATCACTTGATCCAGTGGCATCTAAGATCATTAAATCAAACGTGATGGAAATTTATCTTGATAATGTGAGAATTGCATATGTTCCAGTTAATCAAAAACAAAAACGCATTAGCATAAGAGAGGCTCTAATAGCTGGACTGGTATTAAATGAAGATGGTAATTTACTAAACAATAACATATTTACTCCATTTTCATTAATATTTGATAAAAATATTCAGGCGATTAATCTAGATGAAGTTCTAGCCAATGATATTATCACTTTGCCTGCAGGTTCAGATTTAAGATTATTTACAAGAGAGAAATATTTAGAGTTGGTACGTCAAGATCCTAATGAATCATCTGATCCCATAGTTTCCAAATTAACGTTCTCAAATGTTGCAGAAATTTATTTAAACGGCAAAAGAATAGCATATGTAGCGCCTAGTATATTAGGATCTTCTCGGGCTAATGATTTATTTAATTCTATCAGTGATTTTTATAATTTAAAGCCGAACACTTTCACTGATATTGTATTATTACAAAATAATAATGATATTGAAGCATTTACTTTACAATCAATGGTTGATGATAAACACAAAGTACCACTTTCGAAAGGGGACCGGTTATTCTTTTTTGAAAATAAATTTTTTGATGATTTGTTAAAAAATATCACAGCTAATTTATACCCACAGAATGAAAATATTGCAGAATCATACAATATAGATGGTGCAACAAGTCCTGAAACACTTTTACTTACTCAGCAAATTCAAAATGAAGAAGCTTCTTATTTGGATGCATTAAGATATTCAAGCAACATTTTGCAACAGGCAAACTTGGTTAATATATATTTAGATGGAAAATTATTTTCGTTTTTACCATACGTAAATGAAATAAATTCTTCAGAAATATTATTAAAAGTGCAAAATAGAATGCCTGAATTGATGAGTGAATTTGTAATTACTCAGGGAGTAAATTCTGATGCAATTCCAGAAATTAAAAATTTAAATGACCCATTTGAAATAAAAGAAGGTGAGCAAATAAATTTTATTACTAAAAATGCTTATCGGTCTATAATAAAAAATTACGAAACAGATTTAAAAACAAATTTATTATCTAGTGTAAGATCCAGTAATGCAGTAAAAGTCTATTACAATGGAAGCTTAGCATTATTATTATCCCCACACTATTCACCATCGCAACTTAAATTATTTGACCAATATTATAAGAAAAATGATTTTTATAAATTATATATTGGATTGAACACAAAGAATACAGACGTTGGAGACTGGAACCTGTTAACATTTAGTTCTGAAGCTTTTTTCTCTGAAGCTAATAATTTAAAACTAGGTCCATCAAACGTGGTTAATTTATTTTCTAAGGACTTCATAAGAAATGAATTTTTAGAGAATGAAACTAACATAAAGGGAGTTAGTTTTAATATTGATGCACCTTTAGTACCTAAAGCAAATGATGATGCTTTATCTATAGGCGACAAACTCAACGGTGATGTTGTAATTGATGATGAGTTCAAGAATAACCAAAATGTATTAGCTGAAACTCATACTAAAACTATGAAAAATTCGTTACGAACAATATCTGGTTCTGTTCGATACCCAGGGTCATATCCCGTTGCAGACGAAGTTTATTTGTCTGATTTCATTTCTACTGCTGGATTAATTAAGAATACTTCTAAATCTAATGTATTCTTAATAGAGGCAATTAAAAAAGAAGGCCGCCTCGTCAGGGGTACTCCAAAGATTTTCAAGTTAGATGATCTTAAATCAGACAAAATAACTCTTACTGGCCATTATTATTTAAACGTTCCACTTGCAATAAATGATGCCATAACAGGCGTTATTGAACTTAATGGTGAAGTATTAATACCTGGTAATTATTCATTTACAAGATCAGAAACAGTTCAAGACATTATTAAGCGAGCAGGTGGATTATCAGATGTTGCATTTCCGTTGGGAGCTGTTCTGCAAAGAGAATCAGTGAAGAAATTAGAAAAAGAAACAAATAATATTTTAGCGGATCAATTGGAAGCGTCCATTCTTAATTTAGCACAATCTAGTTTAGAAGGAGCTGGTGATCAAGTTAAGGTAGTGTTGGGCTATGCTCAACAACTTCGAAATCAACCAACTGTTGGCCGCATGGCTTTAAATATTATGGAAGATAATTCTTCTAGTCCAGTGTTTTTAGAAGATGGGGATAAGCTGACAATACCTAAGCGACCATCTCATGTAACTGTGGTTGGTTCCGTACAAAGGTCAACTGTTGCTACATATGTTAATGGGCAAAATTTCTATGATTATCTTCAGATGGCTGGTGGTGTGACTAAAATAGCAGATATTCGAAAAGCTTATCTTTTATTGCCTAATGGTGAGAGTAGAAAATTAAGTAAAACTACTGTAATACCCGTTGGATCAGTTATTATAGTGCCCCCAAAGCTGGACAGATTATCAATTCTTGGTGCAACTGATATTGTTTCTAGAGTTTTAGGTAATATATCTGATTCGATACTTTCAATTCAAAATGTTGATTAAATTTAAATTTTTCTTAATAAAATTGATTATTTTTGTCTCGATCTTTATCATATTTTTTTCAACGCCGATGCGCGCACAGGAAATTCAATATTTAATTACGGACTCTAAAATTAAGGTTTCAGATAGTATTGATACTTTTTTTTCTAAAAACTTAAATGAATCAAAAGCAATATGGTTGCCTGTAATTGATGGAAAAAGTAGATACGCTTTTTCTATACCTAAAGATGCATATTATATTTCAAAAAAATATGCTGATACATCCGATCTTTATTATTTAACCAATAAAATAGATAATAAATTATCCTTTCATCAAAATGAAGTGCAAATAATTAATATGCACGTTGCAAAAAATGAATACAAATTTATGTATAAAAAAAGTACTTTATTTAATACTAATTTCGGTATTTTTTATCAAAATTTAAAAAATAAATCTCTGGGATTAACACTTGATAAAAACTTTATCTTATTTGAAAACAGTTTTGGAAAGATAGATATTGAATTATTTAAAGATTATTATCCATTAATTCAGACAAAATTCGTTAGGTTAAATAATAATGAAAATTCAGAAATAAACTTTAATTTCGAACATGAAATTAAATCAAATATATTTGATTTAGGTGGTTATTACACTTGGTTTGATACAGCAAACCAAATGGATATCTCTGCAGGTATGAAAAATAAAAATAAAAAATTATATGCTGAAATTTTTGCTACTCTGGAACATAAAGGCAAAGCTATTAAACTTGGTTTGAATAAAGTGACAAATAAATCAGATATTAATATTTTTTTTAATATCAACTTAAAAAATCTGTTTGCAATAAAAGATATGAATGTAATTTTAGACATTAATTCTAGTAATTATTTTAAATCTGATAAAAAACTAAGTTTAAAGAGTTTGAGGAAGAAGAATCTAGATGTAATTTGGCGAGATGAAATGTATTTTGACTAACTTTATTGTATCACTTTGATATGTGTGTAGTATACATTAAGTTATATAGATTATGATATAAGATGAAAAAAACTGATAAATCATTTAACACAAGTTTATTTTGGATAAATAAACGTATTTTTGATGTTTCAGTAAGTATAGCGTTATTACCGCTTTTAATTTTTATTAGCCTCATTTTGTTAGTAGCAAATATTTTTTTCAACCGGGGTAGTATATTTTTTGTCCAAAAACGTATGGGTAAAGACTGTAAATTATTTTATGCAATTAAATTCCGTTCTATGAAATCAGTGGGTGAAATTACAAGAGAATATAATGACCCACTTGAAACATATAGAATTACTCCATTAGGGAGAATCTTACGAAAGAGCCGCATAGATGAATTGCCTCAAATTATAAATGTATTAAAAGGTGAGATGAGTTTAATTGGTCCAAGGCCTGACTACTATGAACATGCAATAGTTTTTTTGGAAAATGTTAAAGGCTACAGAGAAAGGCATACTATTAGGCCAGGTATTTCTGGCCTCTCACAAATTAGACTGGGGTACGCAGAAGGTCTGGAAGCAACATCAAAAAAAGTAATCGTAGATAATTATTATATTAATAACATTGGATATACTATTGAATTAAAAATAATAATAAACACTGTTGTAACAATTATAAAAGGATTGGGAATTTAGATAGATATTTATTTGTTAATGTTTTTAAAAAAATACATAATTATAATATATTCAAGATATACTATCAAAATGTAATTGAAGTAGATAAGCCAAGAGCAGTACCTCTCTTAATGCTTGCTTTATCTAAAGTAAGGTTTTGTTGGTTAATATAGCCATTAATATTAAATCTATTTTTTTTCCATGATAAACCTAGTGAAGTTATTGACCCCGTCTCGCGATTAGACGTTAGTCGATGAGTTACATTGGCTGTATCATTAATGGTAAGTATTTTATGAGAGTATTTAACGCTTAAATTGTTATTTATGAATGTTTGCCCTAAAAATTCCAGTGAAGTTCCTTCGCTATCTATAGAAGCTCCTAAACTCTTATCATAATTTACATAATCATAATTGCTATTGTTATACATACTATTTGGTCCACAAAAGCCATTAGTTGATACTTGTGTTCGAGTGTCTATAAACTCAAAAGTTGCAGTTGTAGGGTATTTTAGTTCCAACAATGACCACTCAATTCCAGCTAAATATGAGAGACAAGAAGGTAAATTTCCAGCTTCATCCTCACCCACTGTTTGTCCATAAATACTTATTGGTAAATAGCTAACAGGCATTTGGTATAATGCGCCAAAACCTGCCATTTTATTTATATAAGCGCTATTTCCTTCATTGGTATTACCAAATAAAATTCCTGTTAACATATTTGAATTAATTTTATCTTTATTGCCACCCCATTGGCTAGTCTGGAATAATTCAAATTTAAGATTTTGTATCGGTGAGATCACTGCTCGAGCTCCAAATAGCATAGACTGACCTTTATTACGTGATTTTTGTGTCGCGCCATTGATAATCTCAATCGACCAATTTGTAGATGATGGTAAAAAATTAAGATCAAATTTATTTTCAAACTTGAAATATATAGACTCAATTGGGCGTGCATTTGATGATAAAATAAGAGATGAATTTTTAGAAAATGACCAATTTCTGTTGATTTTTCCAAAACCAAATTGAGCATTTCCTTTGCTAAATTGTAAATTTGAACCATCAAAGTTTAATCCATTTTGAGTATGATGATTGAGTATAAGATTTGATGATAGTAGTTGATTATTATATTTAATACTATACTCAATATTTGCATCCGATGCTTCTAATTCTTGTTGTTTTCCAAATAATTTCTCCGTATGAAAATTGAAACTAGTTCTATATTTCAATATACTGCTCTCGGAAAACGATGGGTTACTTCCTAGCAAAAAAGAAAATGTAAAAAAAAAGAAAAATTTGTTCATAAAACCTATCACAATAATACTAATATGCTTTTTAATTGAAGTTCGTAAATATTACTATGTTTATTTTTTATTTGGTGACCCTGGGTGGATTCGAACCACCAACCTGCCCCTTAGGAGGGGGCTGCTCTATCCAGTTGAGCCACAGAGCCACATACATTTTTTAATGAATTTATTACATCTTGAAAAGATGAAAACCTTGAGAAATCTAAAATACTCACGTAAAATTCTAAGATGAATTTTGATAATCAAATAAAGAACCAATTACAAAATTATTTGTGTGAGCAGGGAGTTATATCGATGCAAACTGTATGGTATACTCAAACTGGCGGGAGAACAAATAAAGTATGGCGACTTGTAGGCGAAGAGGATTTAATTTGTAAGCTGTATTTAGAATCAAATGCTAATCCGCTTTTTAATAATACCCCAGAAGCGGAATATAGATGTTTACTTTGGCTTGATGGCTCAGATATTGCACCAAAACCAAATAAGTACTTAAAAACTCCTTTTGGTGAAGTTCTGTTGTATAATTATATAAAAGGTCACACATGGTCTCATGATGTAGATAGTGTATCAGAATTATTATCTCAAATTCGCAAACACAAATATCCAAACGGTTTGAGAGTTCTTTCCAATTTGCCATCAAACATTAAACAAACAGGCCTTACAATAATTAACAAACTAAATAATTACCATAAAAATAAATTAATTAAGATATGCCCAGATGTGTCAATTTCAGATATTGAGCCTGTGTTATTACATACTGATGTTGTTCCAGGTAATTTGATTTCAGGAGATGAGGGGTTACGCCTTATTGATTGGCAATGTCCTGCAATTGGTGATCCAATTATAGATATTATGATGTTTTTATCTCCCGCTATGCATGAAATTTATGGTTCGGGAAAACTATCGATGATAGATCATGAAAGTTTTCTAATTAATCTCAGTTATCAATTGCGTAACCGGTACAATATAATTGGACCTTTGTATCATTGGCGTTTGGCTGCATATTGTTTTTGGAAAGCTGAGCAGGGGTTTAAAGAATATGAGAATGCAGCTTTGGCGGAAATTAATCTACTAAAATTGATTTAGTACAATAATGAATAAAGCAGTTGAAGCACTTCCAATTAATGCCCAAGTGAATTTACTTTGAATAATATTCTTTTTGCCTTGTGTTTTATTATTGATATCAGCGTTTAAGAGATTTTCAAGTATGCTTGGTAATTTGGGCCCAAAATGTGATAATGTTTTTGCTGTTACTATTAAATCTTTTAAAAATGCTTTTGGCCCAAGATTATTTTTAATATAGTTTTCAACTTCTGGTCTGGCAGCTTCCCAGATATCTAGTGAAGTTGGGTTTAATGATCTTGAAACGCCTTCAACCACTACCATTGTGCGTTGTAAAAGTATAAGCTCGGTGCGTGTTTCCATTCCAAACCTTTCAGTTACATCAAATAAATGTGAAAGAAGTTTTGCCATAGATATATTTTCTGCACTTTGTCCAAAAATTGGTTCTCCAACAGATCTTAATGCCTGTGCAAATAAATCTACGTCTTGGTCTGAAGAAATATAACCTGCCTCAAAATGAACTTCTGCTACGCGCTTATAATCTTTTTTTATAAACCCCATTAATATTTCGGCGTATACACGACGGGTATATTCATCAATGCGCCCCATGATTCCAAAATCAAAAATAGCTAATTCGCCCTTGGCATTAATTTTCAAGTTTCCCTGATGCATATCACCATGAAAAAAACCATCTCGTAGTGCATGCCTCAAAAATATTGATAAAATACGTGTGGATAACTCCTCCATATCAATTTTTGATTTTTTTAAAGCATTTAAATCCGCCAACGGTATTCCTTCAATCCAATCGAGGGTCATAACCCTTCGTCCAGAAGTTTCCCAATGAATTTTTGGAATAGATAGAAATTTATCATCAATAGTATTAGCTGCAAATTCAGATGCTGCTGAAGCTTCTAATCTTAAATCTAGCTCACCTCGCACGACTGAATCAAAATGCTCGATGACTTCAAGTGGTCTCAAACGGCGAGATTTAGGGGATAATATTTCAATTATGTTGGCCGCTAGATAAAATGCATCAATGTCTTTTCTAAAAGCTTTTTCTATGCCAGGACGTAAAATTTTGATTGCAACTTCCTGACCATTAGATTTAAGAGTAGCTCTGTGAACTTGAGCAATTGATGCAGCAGCTATTGGTTCTGAAATATTTTCGAATACGTTATCAATTGAAATTTCCAGATCTCTTTCAATTTCTAATATTGCCAAATTTTTTGAAAAAGGAGGTAAGCTTTCTTGTAATACACTTAATTGCATTGCAAGCTCAGCGCCTACCACGTCAGGTCGAGTGGATAATATTTGGCCAAATTTAATATATGCAGGCCCTAAAGCTGTTAGGGCTCTTACTATTGGTGGGAACTGTGTATCACCCTTTAAGCCCAAAAGTTTAAAGGGTTTACCAATAATTCGAATTGTAAATTTTAGCAAAGGTGGTAAATCGAGCTTATCCAAAATAATTTGCACTGCACCAGTACGTTCAAATGTAGCCCCAGTTCGAATAAGCCGCCATATGTTGTGTGGACCTCGCATTTTAGATTTTCCAGCCTGAGTGTAAACACGCAACACCCATTGTTAAATTACGATATTTTGCGTTACCAAATCCTGCATTATTTACCATTTTTAAGAATTTTTCTTGATTTGGAAATTTTCGTATACTTTCGACAAGATATTGATAACTTTCAGAATCATTGGCAATAATCTTTCCCATTGGAGGAATAATATTAAAGGAGTATTTGTCATAAGCCCATTGCATTGATGAATTGGGAATTTGGCTAAACTCTAAAACCATCAAACGACCACCTGGTCTAAGAACCCTGTATGCTTCGATTAAAGCTTTTTCAGGATTTGTTACATTTCTGATGCCAAATGATATTGTATAAACATCGAATGAATTGTCTTTAAATGGAAGGTACATAGCATCACCACAAACCCAATCTAGGTTGCTTTTTATTTTTTCTGCGTCAGCCCTTAACTGCCCTTCATTCAACATACTTTGTGTCATATCAAAGACTGTTGCGTGTGCGGTTGGTGCTCTTTTTAAAAAGCGAAACGAAATGTCGCCAGTGCCTCCAGCAACATCTAAAAGTTTCTGGTTTGCTTGAGGGGACAGCCAATCCATCATTGTATTTTTCCATAAACGATGAATTCCAAAAGACATCACATCATTCATTATATCATATTTTGATGCTACTGATGTAAAAACACCCTGTACCATGCTGGCTTTATCTGTTTCTCTAACTTCTTTAAAGCCAAAGTGTGTTTTCTTATTTTTTAATGACATATTTCTTACCATATTTAAGCTTCTTATACGATTAAAATGTAAAAGTTGAAATGCGGCACCTTAACAAATTTATTTATACCAAATTACAGGTTAAAAATTAAAAAATTTAGTGTTTTTAATTGTATAACAATCATGTAATCATTTAATATACAAATGATACAATATACTTGTATAAGGAAATAATATGAAAAAAGCACTCATCACAGGAATTACAGGACAAGATGGTTCATATTTAACCGAATTTTTACTAGATAAAGGTTATGAGGTGCATGGAATAAAACGCCGAGCATCATCTCTTAATACACAAAGACTAGATCATATCTACCAAGATCCACATTCTGAAAATATAAAGTTGAAATTGCATTATGGAGATTTGTCAGACTCATCAAATTTGACACGAATATTAAAAGATATAGAACCTGACGAGGTCTATAATTTGGGCGCACAATCACATGTTGCAGTTTCCTTTGATTCCCCAGAATATACTGCTGATGTTGATGCCATGGGGACCCTTAGATTACTTGAGGCCATTCGTTTATTAAAGTTAGAAGATAAAACAAGGTTTTATCAAGCTTCAACATCTGAGCTTTATGGTTTGGTTCAAGAAATTCCGCAGAGCGAAACTACACCCTTTTATCCACGTTCACCATATGCAGTTGCCAAGATGTATGCATATTGGATAACAGTAAATTATCGTGAAAGTTATGGTTTGTATGCTTGTAACGGTATTCTTTTTAACCATGAATCATCAAGACGAGGTGAAACATTCGTCACACGTAAAATAACACGTGGTTTATCAAACATAGCACTTGGTCTTGAAAAGTGTTTATACATGGGTAACATAGACGCCTTGCGTGATTGGGGTCATGCCAAAGACTATGTCAGAATGCAATGGATGATGTTGCAAGAAGAAAAGCCAGATGATTTTGTTATTGCAACAGGCAAACAATATTCAGTTCGCGATTTTATAAAATGGACAGCACTGGAGCTAGGGTTGGAAATTTCCTTTTCTGGTGATGGTATCCATGAAATTGCTACAATAGATTATATTAGTGGTGATCTAGCACCAGCATTAAATGTTGGTGATGTAATTATGAGAATTGATCAAAGGTATTTCAGGCCTGCTGAGGTTGAGACACTATTAGGAGACCCAACGAAAGCAAAAATTAAGTTAGGGTGGTCTCCTAAAATTACTGCACAAGAAATGTGTGCTGAAATGGTAATTGAAGATTATAAAGCCGCCAAAAGGTTGGAACTTCTTAAGTATCATGGTTTAGAATTACCTACATCAATCGAAGAATAATTCTGTGTAATTAATTTATAAGTTTACGTGGGTTCAATATAAGTAAATTAAATGTACTATTTTTTTAATAAGCTTCCTCGAGAATAAACATCATCATACCGAATGATATCGTCTTCACCAAAGTATGTTCCTGTTTGAACTTCTATTAATATCATTGGCTCCTTCCCAGGATTTTTCATTCTGTGGATAGCTCCAAGTGGAATATAAATAGACTGGTTTTCAAATACTTGTTTGACATCATTATCAATAGTTACCTCTGCAATGCCGGATACAACTATCCAATGCTCTGCGCGAAATTTATGACTTTGTAATGATAAAGAGGCGCCTGGATGAACATAAATTTTCTTGACCTGAAATTTATCATTAACTGTTAAGCTTTCAAACCATCCCCAAGGTCGGTGGTCTTTTGGAAAGTGAGTAGCTTGGCTTACTTCTTTTTCTTTGAGAATATCAACAGCTTTTTTTACATCTTGGGATTTTGACATATCTGCAACAAGAACTGCATCCTTCATTGCTATTGTTATTATATTCTTGAGGCCAATTCCTACAACTTCTATAGAGTCATCTTCAGATCTAATAAGTGAATTTTTGCAGTCAATCGCAGTTGCATTATTAGATGTTTTAACTCCATTAGTTTTTGACATGTTTTCACGCCATACCGCATCCCAACCACCTAGATCCGACCAACCTGCGCTATAGGGAACAACTGAAAGGTTGTCAGATTTCTCCATTATGGCGTAATCAATAGAAATATTCTCAGTTTTTACCCAATCAGTGAGATTTAAACGGCAAAACCCGAGATCATTTGTACTATTTGTAAGAGATAAATTCACTGCGTCTAAATCAGACGGAGAATACTTTTTAAATGCTTCAATGATATCCTTTGCTTTAAATAGGAAAATACCTGAATTCCATAGAAAATTTTCTGATTGGAACATTTTTACAGCATTAGTTAAGTCTGGTTTTTCAATGAAAGCTTTTAATGGTACTGCTTGTGTTGTCGAAATTTTTGCAAGTTCCAAATAACCAAACCCGGTCTCTGGATGTGTTGGTTTAATGCCAAATGTTATTATCTGTCCATTTTGAGCTACTTTGTAAGCTTCTTCAATTGCTAAATGAAATGCGTTTACATCGTTTATTACATGATCAGATGGAGCAACAACAATTATCGAATTTGGATTCGTCTGGTATTCAAATAATGCTGCAGCTAAAATAGCTGGAGCAGTATTGCGCCCTTCTGGTTCAATTAAAATGGCACCTGGGTCTATGCCTATTTCCTGTAATTGTTCACTTACAATAAATCTATAATCAGAATTTGTTACAATTATAGGGTTTTTAAATTGAATCCCAGTAAGACGTTCAGCAGAGTTTTGAAAAAGTGTTTTATTACCCAATAGTGGTACAAATTGTTTTGGGTAGCTTTTGCGTGAAAGAGGCCAAAGTCTAGAGCCTGAACCCCCGCATAAAATTACTGGTGTAATTTGTTCCATTACTCAAAAACCTTCTTGATAAGTTCAATTATTATTAGTCTTATTTTGATATACTAAAAAACTAATAATTATTAAATAATTATTTAATAATTATTATACTCAATGTACATTAAATTATTATTTAATGTTTGTTTTGTTGTAAATAAATATGGTGAACGTGAATGCCGGAGTTACCAGAAGTAGAAACAGTAATGCGCGGCTTAGAGTCCGTAATGACGGGTCAAAAAATCAGATATGCTGATATTAGGCGTCCAGATTTACGTTGGCCATTTCCAGATGATATGTCTCAGAGATTAACGGGAGCAACTATTTTAAGGCTTCACCGCCGTTCAAAATATATTTTATGTGATTTAGATAGTGGTGAAAC
>Ga0206125_10000636_pt1 | contig 44177 bp, 28 predicted proteins | sample Helgoland_Spring_4_FD_148598 | JGI IMG/M metagenome (GOLD analysis project Ga0206125, IMG submission 148598) | Pelagic subsurface seawater microbial communities from Kabeltonne, Helgoland, North Sea - Helgoland_Spring_Bloom_20160331_1 | ecosystem: Environmental > Aquatic > Marine > Epipelagic ... | reverse complement strand
TTGTGGTTCGAGTGCGCCTACTGGCGTATCCACTATTGAAACGTAAAGCCTTGCAGCAATGTAAGGCTTTTTTTGTGTATTAATACGAACTGTCATTGCGAGGTACGAAGCAATCCCGAAGCAATTTATAACGTGGAATCGCAATCATATTGGCTTTTGTAGGTGAAGTTTAATTCGAAAGGCTCGCAATGACGAGTTGCTTGTGTGAGATTGCTTCGTACCTCGCAATGACGAGTTGCGTGTGAGATTGCTTCGTGCCTCGCAATGACGAGTTGCTTGTGTGAGATTGCTTCGTATCTCGCAATGACGAGTTGCTTGTGATTAATTCTCGAACAGCTCGGAAACCTGATCGGTTAGGTCACTCCAGTTTGGGTTTATTTCATTTATCAAAGCAATCTTTCGAGCACTGTTTCCAGCTTTTAATTGTTTTTCTCTGGCAATCCCATCTCCAATCATTTGGAATGCTTCAAAATAGACTAGCTTGTTTAAATTATAACGAGCAGAAAATGATTTGGGATAGTGTTTGGATTTATGCTGAGCAATACGTTGGGCTAAGTTGGAAGTAACCCCTATGTATAAAGTAGTATTGAACTTATTCGTAAGGATGTATACAAAACCAGGTTTCATTGCAATCAGTTTATAGTAGTTACAAGTTACGATTGTTTTTTTAGTATACGGTTGTATACATACCAAAAAAGAGTAAACCATTATCTACCACGTCATTGCGAGGCACGAAGCAATCCCACACAAGTCACTAAGCAAATGAGTGTTGTTAGGTTAAGAAATGAATGTGTGCTCTGTTTTTATTATGACTGAATAATTCATTTAATTCCTAACCTTGCTTGTGGAAAAAGCAATACTCACAACGTATATGTTTTCAACACTCAGAATCCAAATCCTTGTTTCTAATAAACACCAATAATGGTCAAAAAGGAAAACGGTACTCATCAATGCAAGTTGTTTCTTTAATTCAAAAAAAAAAAAAGGGAGGTTTGATAATTTTCCACAGTTTATTGAATTCGTCTCAATCTCATTTGGTTGATCACAACCGTTTTCTAGACAATAAAAATCGCTCCTAAGGTTTTAAAAAAAGCCTTACATTTACGCTATGGACATACAACTAACAGCAGAAGAAAGAATTAAAATTTTGAATTCCGATGACATCTATGGAATTATGCAAAAGATGCTGCTTCGTGAAGACAAAATTGACCAAAACAGAGAACATTTTTGGGTAATTGGATTGGAAAACAACAATCGTATTCTTTTTGTTGAACTCATTAGTTTAGGTACGGTAAACAAGGCATTGGTAGAGCCTATGGAGGTTTTTAGTTTGGCATTGCAGAAAAGAGCGGTCAAAATATTATTATGCCATAACCACCCAAGCAAGGAATTAAGACCTTCGGATGCAGACAAAAATATAACCGATAAACTAATCCAGGTTGGAATTATAGTAGATACCCATGTGATTGACCATCTCATTATTTCTGACAGAAGTTATTTGAGCTTTAAAGATATTGGCTTGTTAGATGAGTTGAAAGAAAGCACCAAATATGTTCCTACCTATGTGCTGGAACAAAGAATTAAAAAACAAGTCATTGAGATTACGGAGCATAAAAGGAGTATTGAAATAGCCAAACAACTAAAAAGAAACGGTATAGATACAGCGACAATTGCTGAATCTACAGGACTTTCAACCGAAGAAGTTCAAAAGCTTAGAGTTCGTAAAAAATAGAATTCCTTGCAGCTTTTCTAAAATTTCAATTTGTCATTATGACGGCACGACCGCATGACAATAAAACCCGTATTACTATCGCATTTCTTTTCTTAGTACTTATGTTTGAGCAAGCTCAGATAAGTACAAAAAAAAGCTCTGCAAATGCAAAGTTTTTATTGTCGGGATGATAGGATTACCTCCTTCCAGTCGGTGATCCTGAGTAGGGGGTTGTTGCTAATACAAGCCTGAAATGCTAGCGCATTTCTGGGTTTTCTTTTTATAAAAGTGCTTTGGAGCAAGCTCCCGCACTTTTATAAAAAGAAAGCCCGAGAATTAAAAACTCTCAGGCTTCTATTGTCGGGATGACAGGATTCGAACCTGCGACCACACGACCCCCAGCCGTGTACGCTAACCGGACTGCGCCACATCCCGAATTGTATTGCAAGTATATAGATGTGTTTTCAATTGACAAAGTTTTGAGGGGGTTTTTTTGTATGTTAGAAGGGGAGTACATAAAAAAAAGTAGTATTCTTGATTTTTTGAAGGCCCTATTTACAACTTTCACAGGTTTTAGTTTCTATTAGTATTCATTTTAGTCGGGGTGGCAGGATTACCTCCTTTTAGTCGGTGATCATGAATGGGAGTTGGTTGCTAATAAAAGCCTGAAATGCTGTTGATTTCGCGGATTTAAATTAATTATAAAATTTTAATAAGATAGGATTACCTCCTTCCAGTCGGTGATCCTGAGTAGGGGGTTGTTGCTAATACAAGCCTGAAATGCTGTTGATTTCGCGGAATTAATTTATTATAAAATTTTAATAAGATAGGATTACCTCCTTCCAGTCGGTGATCCTGAGTAAGGGGTTCGGTGCTCATAAAAAGCCTGAAATGCTGTTGATTTCGCGGATTTAAATTAATTATAAAATTTTAATAAGATAGGATTACCTCCTTCCAGTCGGTGATCCTGAGTAGGGGGTTGTTGCTAATACAAGCCTGAAATGCTAGCGCATTTCTTGGCTTTCTTTTTATAAAAGTGCTTTGGAGCAAGCTCCCGCACTTTTATAAAAAGAAAGCCCGAGAATTAAAAATTCTCAGGCTTCTATTGTCGGGGTGGCAGGATTCGAACCTGCGACCTCCTCGTCCCAAACGAGGCGCGATGACCGGGCTACGCTACACCCCGAAGGTGTGAACGGTAGTGTAGTTTATCTCGAGCTTGTCGAGAGGCTACACCCCGAAGGTGTTTTTGAAATCAGTGCCCGATTTCGAGCTGCAAATATACAGCTTATTCTAAGTTGTACAATGATTATTTTGATTTTATTTTGACCTATTTAAGAGAAGTAAAGTATTAGGTATCGGGTATAAGTTAGAAAGTCAAAAGTCAAAAGGCATTGGGCAGTAGTTAATGGTCAGAAAATTTTTAGGGAGACAAAACAGCTCAACGCTTCAAAGTTAAAAGAGGCAATAGGCAATGGTCAGCAGTTTATGATATACTACCAACTGCATACCTCTCCAATATCAATCAGGCTTCTCAATCCGCCACAGACGGACGCGCTTCTTAACTCTCCTCTGGGCGCCTCGGCTTAAGCTTCAGCGGCAGCGGGTAGGCAGGCTCCTTTACTTCTTCAATTCTTAACTCCTTAACTTCTTAACTACTTCACCACTTTACTCCTCAACACCTCCATGCTTCTAATATTGATTTTCCTTATTCTCAGATTATAAATACTTATAAACAATCCCTTTTTTAACTATCGATTTGTGCTATTTTTGTCTTGGAAAAATGATAAAATAAGAAATTATGTCAGATACTATAGAAAGAATCAAATGTTTGATTATCGGGTCGGGGCCCGCAGGATATACGGCAGCTATATATGCCTCAAGAGCCGATTTAAAACCTGTAATGTATACAGGAATGCAAATGGGAGGTCAGTTGACAACCACAACAGAAGTTGATAATTTTCCGGGATATCCTAACGGAACCGATGGGACTGCCATGATGGAAGATTTAAAAAACCAAGCAGAGCGTTTTGGAACTGAAGTGCGTTTCGGATTGGCTACGAGTGTAGAGTTTGCAAAAGAAGCTGGAGGTATTCACAAGGTGGTGATTGATGGTGTAACGAATATCGAAGCAGAGACCGTAATTATTTCTACCGGTGCAACTGCAAAGTATTTAGGTTTAGAAAGTGAAGAACGTTTAAAAGGAGGTGGAGTTTCGGCTTGTGCTACCTGTGATGGTTTCTTTTACAAAGGACAAGATGTAGTAGTTGTAGGAGCAGGCGATACAGCAGCAGAGGAAGCAACCTATTTAGCAAATATCTGTAACAAAGTAACCTTGTTGGTACGTAAAGATTATATGAGAGCTTCTAAAGCTATGCAGCACCGTGTTGAAAAGACAGAAAATATTGAGGTGCTTTTTAATACAGAAATTGACGAGGTACTTGGTGATACTGTGGTTGAAGGAGTTCGCGCTGTAAACAATCAAACACAAGAGAAACAAGATATTCCTGTAACCGGTGTGTTTATTGCGATAGGACATACGCCAAATACTGATATCTTTAAAGAGGTATTGGATATGGATGAGTCGGGGTATTTAATTACCGAAGGAAAATCGACCAAAACCAATTTACCGGGGGTTTTTGCAGCCGGTGATGTACAAGACAAAGAATACCGACAAGCCGTAACAGCTGCCGGTACCGGTTGTATGGCTGCACTGGATGCCGAACGTTATTTAGGAGCGTTGGAATAAGCGCAAAATAGTATGTAGATATAAAAAAAACCTCAGGAAACTGAGGTTTTTTTATGTTTAAAAAGGAGTTCTATTTAGAACCCAAACCCTAATCCAAAACTAAATCTTGGACCGTCATCTGAATAGAATAGTGCCATATTACCGGTAATCATTTTTGTGGCATTCATCCAAATAGAACCTCCGTACGAATCGTGCCATCTTTTTGAAGATTCGTTCGGTACCCATACGCGCCCATAGTCATAACCCAAGGTAATTCCATAGCTGATGGGTACTAAGGCAGTGTTCCTTTCCTTTAAGGTAAGTCGAATGTCTGTGTTTTGGTAAAAACTGCCCTGTCCAGTAAAACGTTGGTTTCGATAGCCACGCAGTCCATCATCACCTCCAATACTTGCCGCTTGGTAGATTTCATAGCTGTCTTGAAAAACATGGTGGCCTTTTAATTTTGTAGACAGCGTAATACTGCCTGAGGTATTCAGTTTGTGGACAAAGCTCATACTAGACCTTATATAGGAGTTTTCGTCGCTGCTGTCTAAATTTGTTCGCCATCCAGATTGTAGTTCATATGCAAACCCGAGTGTTGGTAAAGAAAGATTGTCGTAATTTTCAAATTTAAACACACCTCTTGCTCCTGCGTAGTTTTCTCTTTCGTAGTCGTTATCGGAGGTAATTCTGTCTGGCTCGTCCCCAATTTCAATGCCTTCCAAAGGTGTTCCTATGGAAAAAGTGGCCCCGGAATGTCCATTCCAAACAAAGGCTGGTGTAAAGGACCTGTAGCTCAATTTTACACGATTGTAATCTTTGCCTCTATTGTCTTGTTCGTTCACAGTTTCATTACCTTCGCCAAAATAATTGATGCTGTAATTTGGGCTTGTAAATTTGGTATCAATATTAAAATTCCAATTCACCTTATTCGTGATAAAATCACCAGTATAGCGAAAAGCGTAACCCTTTGTGGCATTGTAATACATGGCTTGCAAAGAGTGCTTGCTGCTATAGGGGTCTCTTTTGTATCCGTAATGCGTGAGTCCCGCTGAAAATCCAAAGCGAAACCCATCGTCTGGATTGGCACCGAGTTCTGGTACCAAGGCATAGGTGTTCTTTTTTATTTTTCTGTAATTGTACGTATTGTCCTCATAGCGATCAATCAAATCTAGGTGATTCTTTTTTGCGTCGAAACTATTCTTTTTACTTTTAAAGTCATGAATTTTTACGTTGGGCTTATCTTTCACAACATACGTATCTTTGTTTTGTCCCCCAATAAGACGCACCTTCGCATTTCCTTTTTTAGATCCTTTTATTTCAAAATAATCCTTATCGTCTAATCCGTATATCCAAATTTCTTTGGTCTTATCGCTATGATAGGTGTTTTCGCGAATGAGTTTTCCTTTCTTTTCGTTTTTGATACTAAACATCTGTATGACGGTTTCGTGATTCTTGCCTTGGGTTATTTCGAACCAGTCATCGTCATCCGTTCCCAATTGAATTACAAATTTGGATAGATAATCGCTGTATGCTTTGGCTGTTTTGATGAGTTCCTTTTTTCTAATTTTTAAAAGGCGTGCAATATTGGCTATAGTTTCGTCATGCACAGCAGTTGGGAAATCTTTAAAAGCTTCGTCAATCATTTCATCTGTGAGCGTTTCCTGAATATATTGCGCTTCTTTGAGCCAAGTTGCAGATCTGTTGTTTTGGATGAATGCCAAATCGAGTGGGTAAGGTTCATCATTAAAGCCCTTAAGACCTCGAATTTTCTCATCAAAAGTTTGCATCAATCGAATAGGGGAAATAAGTTGGGTTAGGGTAGTCAATAGTAAACCGTCATAATTTGAAAAAGCCTGATCTCTATCTCGTGGGACAGGTCGGTACATTTTGCCTTTTTCAGTTTTGAATTCTGCCCAACGCCATTGATCTGCATGTCGGTCCCAGTCGCCAATTAACAAATCAAAAAGTCGAGCACGTATATAGGCCTGTTCATCTACATGGTTATCGGCATCTTTTCGTAGTGATTTAAAAAGGTCATCTGTGCTAATTACTTTGTTTGCATAACCAAAGCTTTTCAAGTCGCCATGTCCTGAAGCGGCACGTTCTTCAATCATATACAAAGCATCTCCAAAACCTTCATTGAAATCTCCTAAAGCCTGCTGTTTAGGGATGTAATATAAAACAGGATTGGTGTGGTATACGCCAATGGGACTTGATAAATTGTCTATCACAAAAGGGGCATATGGATGTGCAGAGGTATAAAAATCCAACAATAAATCTTCCGTATAAGTGTCTTTGAATTTTTTAATTACATATTGAGTTTGAAAAGCAACGGATTGTAAGAAGCGTGTTGCGCTCTTTTTTAAGGCACGCATGACATATTGTTTGCCGTCTTTGGTTTCCAAGCGCAATGAGTTCGACTGATTTCCACCGCCTTTTTTTACCGGTGTTAGTCCGCCAAACAAGGTATCTAACAGCGCTATTGGAGCTTCTACTGGTGTGCTGTAATACTTGCGGTAATGCTCGCCCCAAAAAAAACGATAGAATTTACTTTTATCTGTTTCTTCTTTGCTGTAGATAGCAGCTTCTACACTTTGTCTTTTTTCTTTAGGGAATTTAAAAGGTTCTTTTACTTTTAGAGCTTTAAAAATTTCCTTTTCATAGACCAGACGGTCTTCTTTGTCATCCGTCGCTATGTATTGAATGTGGCTACTGCCGTCTTCGAAGAAATCGATATAAGCATATCCTTTATGACCGTAACTAAAACCGGTTGTGTTTCCCAATCGGGTAGCCGATGTTTTGGAACCGGAACCACTAATGATTTGGATGGTGTTGTCTTGTTCTAAATACTGCATATTATGGTCGTGTCCTGAAAGAAATACTACCTTTTTATAAGGTTTAGTCAAGGTGCGAAGGTGTTTTGTGAATTCCGTATAATACCTGTTTTGAATGTCTTGTGGATTGGCTCCACTTGTTTTTCGAACCAAGTTTGCAAAAGAGCCAACCCCCGGGATGGGTACCTTGTCTTGAAAAGGAAACAAGTGACTTTTTGCACTGTAAGCACCTCCATGTGTTCCTTTTGAGAGTACAGGGTGATGAATGGCTATTAGTATGGTTTTTTGACTGTTTTTGTTCAGCATACCCTTTAGTTCTTCATAAAATTTCCGTTTGGATTTGATATATGGACAATTGTCGTTTATTGTTGGGTGCTTGTTCCAGTCTTCAAGTAGCCACTGTGAATCTATGGCTATGACAACGATATCGTCAGTCAGTTTTATTTTTTCAAGAGGACATCCACCCTGAGGGAAAAATACTTTTTTTGAATTCAATGCTTTTTCAATAAAATTTTGTTGGCGTTCTAAACCTTCTAATCCATCGGAATACCAATCGTGATTACCAGGTATAAAAATGGTTTTGCCTTCGAAATCTTTGGCAATATCTGTTTGGTTTTGAAGACTGTGTTCGGCCCTTTTTCGTTTCTGTTTTTTCTTTTTGGAAGGCATGCCTTTTGGGTAGATATTGTCTCCAAGAAAAATCAATCCGTTGTTTTTGCTAGTACTTACTAGTCTTTTTTTTAAGGATTGGAGAGCTATGGGCGTCGTGTCTTTCTCTGACATGCCTGCATCTCCAATTAAAAAGAGTCGGTACGAAAGCTTAGAGTTTTGTGGAAGTGCTTCTTTAGGAAGGTATATATCTGAATATTGCGCCTCAAAAGTAGCACAGGCCTGTAATAGCATTACGCTCAAAATAAAAACGAGAGAGTTACAAATTTTACTAGACATAGATGTTCTTCGATATTTTTTAAATGTACTACTAATTTGGTTATATTTGGTATGCTTATTCTTTAAAAATAGTATATGGTAGGTTCTAAAATTTTATCTGAGGCAAATCAATATGTTTTAAATTTATTTAAAACTCAGTTGCCAAGTTCTGTATTGTATCACGATTTTAATCATACCCAGCAGGTAGTTGTTGCAGCTGATGAGATTGGAACCGGTATGCAGTTGTTAGATTCTGAATTGGAAATTGTATTGTTGGCTGCCTGGTTTCACGATACGGGTTTTGTACATGCATCAGATAACCATGAGGATCCTAGTAAAAAGGAAGCAGAGACTTTCTTAAAAGCGGCGAACTATGCTCCAGAAAAAATCGGAAAAGTAGTAGGATGTATTGAAGCTACCAGAATGCCTCAAAACCCCAAAAACTTGCTTGAGGAGGTTATTTGCGATGCAGATTTGTATCATTTAGGTATTTCAGATTTTACGAAGCGAAGTAATCTGTTACGTGTTGAATGTGATGTACATGGTAAAAAGCAATTTACGGATCTTGAATGGTTAGAAACGACGGCTAACTTTATTGGGAATCACAAATATTTTACGGATTATGCTTTTAAAAAATTGCATGATGAAAAGATTAATAACTGGTTAGAAACTCAGAAAGAGTTTGAAAAGTTAAGGGATAAACAAGCGTTAAAAGAAGAGAAAGAAGGAGTAAAGCTTGCCGAACAGCAAAAGAAACAAGAGAAATTAGAAAAACCCGACAAGGGGATTGAAACTATGTTTCGGGTGACTTTGAGAAATCATATGAAACTGAGTGATATAGCAGATCGCAAGGCAAACATATTGTTGAGTGTAAATGCCATTATTTTGTCTATTGTTCTTGCCAATTTGATGCCTAAATTGGACAAAGAGAGCAATCAGTTTTTGGTGATGCCAACATTGGTTTTTATATTGACAGCTGTGTTCTCTATCGTAGGGGCAATTGTGTCTACACGACCCAAAATTACTTCAGGGAAATTTTCAAAACAAGATATCGAAAACAAAAAAGCGAACCTCTTATTTTTTGGGAATTTCCATAGGATGCCATTGTCAGATTTTCAATTTGGCGTTGATAAAATGATGAATGATAGAGATTTTTTATACGGATCGATGACCAAAGATCTTTATTTTTTAGGGGTGGTTTTGGCACGAAAATATAGATTACTACGCCTTACGTATACCGTTTTTATGGTTGGTATTATAGTTTCGGTAATTGCTTTTGTATATGCCTTTTTAACCATGCCAAACGATGTAGCTAATACTATTTTTTAGGTGTTTTAGATGCAATGCAATAAGAGGACTTAATATGAATCTGATTTGACCACTTGCATCAAGTCTTCAAAACTTATTTTTTCTGAATCCTTACTGTAATTGAGGGATACTCTTAGAGCTTTTAAACCCGAAATCCCTTGTAAATCTTCTACTTCTAATTCTTCAATCCTACTTTTTAAATAACCTTTTGATTGCAGGAAGTGTATGTACTTTAAATACTCAATTCTGTCTGAATCATGGGTGTATATAATAGCAATTTTATGAGGTTGGGTAATGCGCTCGTTTGTGTTTTTTATATGTGACTTGTCAATTCTTTTTTTAATGATTTCATAGCGAATATTGTAAGCACCATCAACGTCGAATTGTTTTTCGTCCATTCTAAATGTAATGGCTAGCGGGTTGCTATGGACCAATATTAGGGAGGCAATGTCTAAAGAATAACTGTTTTGTTTTTGCAGTTTGTACACTTTGTTTTCAAGTTCACAAATAAGTTTTAGTTGCCACAAACGCAAATTTTGTAAATATATAGTATGATAGGTTTTGTCTTTTACTAAGGATTGACCTATATACATGTTGAAATCGACACCATCTGTTTTATAACGTTCAAAATAGTGAGGAAACATTTTTTGAGCTTCTTCTTGCTGTTCATCTATATAGTTTGCAAGTGTGTTGTTTAAAGTAGTAACATAGGCTTCGTATTCTTTTCTTTTTTTGTAAACGATATTCAACTGTGGGTTGATTTCTGTAGTATAGGCATCAACCATTTGAGTTAAGGAATTGTTTACTGTTTTTATATGTTCAAAAACAGGTGTAATTTCGTTAATTAGAAATTGAGTCACCGTCTCTTCATCTCCAGTCTTTAACCCTTTAACAATAGATTGAATAAAGTTTTTCGTTCTAAAGATAAGTTCTTTGTAAACAGGTAGTTTTTCGAAGTTTAAAGTTTCCTGAATTATCGATACTACGGCCTCTAGCTGTAGAATTAAATCTTCCTGTATAGCTTTGTTACGCGCTGTAGAAGAACCTTTGATATCGCATTGTCCATAGAGTGGGAATACATTTTCGAATACGATGGTGTCGAGGTTCTTTTCAGTTGTTTGCGCTGCCGTTATTTCACTTAAATGTTTATCGGCAGCCTGTAAAAATCTCCATTTAACACTAGGGTGTATTGAAGTATAGTTTTCTTGAATGATAGCATCTAACCTATTCTCTCGTTCTTCTTGTTTGCGCTCTGCAGCAATTGTAAATACAGGAATGACGTCTTTTAATTTGTTGGCGATTATCGAATTAAGTTCGTGTTTGTTCTTTGCTCCTAATTCCATTAAACCCAATACTTTTCCTTTTGCTACCAAAGGTAAAAGCAGAATACTTCCAATCTTGTGTTTTTTTAAACTTTTGTAAAAATTGTTTTTTCCGGTTGTTATACCGTATTTTTCGGTGTCGGAAATAGCCATTATCTGATGGTTTTTAAACACCTTAGTGATGATGTTGTCACAAAAATAGCCTTCACACATAGTCTCTAGATGTTCTGGAATTACAACACTCTTGTTGTGGTCTGAAGCAATTAATTTTAATTTGTTTTCTAAAGGGTCATATATAGAAAACCCAAAATGTAAATTAGGAATATCAAAAAGGGCTGCCAATTCTTTTTGGATTTCAATAAATATATTCGCCTCTTCTTTTAAAAGACTTGCCTTTAATCTAGAAATAATTTCATCAGAGGTAACATCAAATAAATTGACCAGTCCAAAGCCTTTTATTCGGTAACTGTTTGGAGGAAATATTTCCTTCCATTTTTCGATGTTGTCGAAATTATCTAAAAGACTTATAATATCTTCTTCAGTGACTTTTGGAGCTTCATTAGTTTTAGAGACTTCAAAAAAATCGCCATTAAACGCAGCCCTGTAATGTTTCATTTGCCCCGTTTTTTTATTCGGAATATCATAGAGAAAAGGACGTTTAAAATCTAAATTGTATTTGTAATAGTAGCTAATAATGAAGCTACATGCCATGATGTATATTTTGTCGTCTTCAAAATTCCGAATATTAAATTCATAATCGCTTCCGGCATCTTCGAGTATTTTTTCAAAACGAGTTGAAAATTTAAAAGTGGTAAAACTGAACGGAACACTTACCGCTTTTATCTCATTTGTCAGTAAAAGTTCAGGAAATAACAGGTCTAAAATTTTATTGATTTGAACTTGATACGTATTTATCAAAGTCATGTCAGAAAACCCATCTCTTAAAATGGGGTGCTTTTCAAGTTCAGTTAGTGTTTCTTTAGCTTCAATTCCAAAACTGTCAGATGTACTTGTTGATTTTTCTTCTAAAAATTCAAAAATTTTACCAAAACTTAGCTGAACCTGAAAAGGCAGTTCTTTGTTGAAATCTTGGACGTTAAGGACCTTCATGTTATTTGTATTAAAACTTAAAGATAGTTAATTTAGATGTTATTAGTAGTGTTAGAAGGTGCTTACTTACAAAGATAGATGTGGATTTTCTTTGAGTCATGCAGATTGCTAGGTGCATCCATATGAGAATTGTTATATTTGAAAGAATCTTAGATACTAAAAACAGACAAAGATGGATGAAAAAGAAATATACAAATTAAAATTTCCCATTGGAGAATTTGAAAAACCTGAAATAATTGACAAAGCTCAAATTGATACATGGGTAGCGATACTCTTTGATTTTCCTCAACAAATAGAAGACATTACCAAAAATTTGTCTTCTAAAGAGCTGAATTGGAAATACCGACCTGGAGGGTGGACGGTGAAGCAAGTGGTTCATCATTGTTCGGATAGTCATATGAATAGTTTGATACGTTTCAAATTGACATTGACAGAAGACAAACCTACCATACGACCCTATTTTGAAGACCGCTGGGCGGAATTACCCGATTCGTTAGATGAAGATGTAAGCAACACCTTGCTTTTGCTTAAAGGAATTCATGCTAAACTTGTATTTGTAATCCAGAATATGAAGGCAGCAGATTTCTCTAAACAATATGTACATCCGGAGCATGGAACTACTTTTAGTTTGGATGAAGTAGTCGGTATATATGCATGGCATTCGCAGCATCATTTGGCGCATGTGCGACAGGCTTTGGAGGCCAAAGGTAAATACTAGTTGTAGAGTGAATTTCAAATTTTAAGCAATCAATAAACAAAAACCTTAGTCATGATGTTTTTCCGAAATAAAATGTTTGTAGTATTGTCGTCACTTTTTGTTGTTTTGTTCGCAGTTGTCGCGCTTTTTGTAAACCATCATAAACCTGTATATAAGGGAATACTTCCTGTTTTTGGTATAGGGAATAATGTATCTGTATATTTCGATGCAATTGGGGTGCCTCATATTGAAGCGCAAACTCAGAAGGACGTATATACTGCTTTGGGGTATGTGCATGCACAAGACCGATTATGGCAAATGGAATTGTTGCGTCGTATTGCAGCAGGTCGTCTCTCGGAAATGTTCGGTGAAAAAACCATTGAGGTTGATAAATTCTTTAAAAGTTTAGGCATTGAAGCCGCGGCTCAAAAAACAATGCAAGAACTGGATACAACAACTGCACCTTACGTGATGACGCAGGCGTACCTAGCCGGAATAAATCAATTTATAAAAGAAGGGGCAACACCCGTTGAGTTTTATTTGTTAGGTCTGGAAAAGGAAACGTATCAATTAAAAGATGTGTACAATGTTTTTGGTTATATGGCATTTAGTTTTGCTATGGCTCATAAAACAGACCCTATGCTTTCCTCTTTAAAATCAAAATTGGGCGTTGAATATCTCAGGGATTTACCCGTTGAAATTGACAGCCTGACAACTTCGATTATTGGGAATTCAAAATCATCAAAACAAACAGCAATCACGGCATCCATCAATCGAGTTTTAAAGTTGTTGCCAGCACCTATGTTAGTAGGTTCCAACGCCTGGGTCGTGGGGCCAAAAAAGACGGCACATGGGAAAGTGATTTTTGAAAACGATCCGCATATTGGATTTGCACAGCCCGCGGTTTGGTATCAGGCACATTTAAAAACGCCCAATTTTGAAAGTTATGGGTTTCATTTAGGGCTAACACCATTCCCTATGTTAGCACATAATAGAGACTATGCATATGGGATCACTATGTTTGAAAACGACGATATAGATTTCTATCAAGAAAAACAAGCACCAGATAGTTCTTCGCACTATGTTTATAAAGGGCAGGAGCTTCCGTATAAAACTTCAAAACATACTATTCATGTGAAGGATGATGTGTCAGTGGATTTTGAAGTAAAAGAAACTATTCACGGTCCAATCGTAAACGATGTTATATCTGAAATTGGAACTCAAAACCCAGTTTCCATGTATTGGGTGTATACGCAAGAGCCAAATAAATTACTAAAGGCATCCTATGGAATGTCACATGCAGTTTCGATGGAAGATTTTGAGAAAACGGTAAGTCTTATCCATGCACCAGGATTGAATATGATGTATGGTGACACCGTAGGAAATGTTGCTTGGTGGGCTGCTGGAAAACTGGTTGAACACAGTAACAGCGTGAATCCGAAATTTATATTAAATGGTGAAGATGGCGAAGACGATCAATTGAATACAATTGATTTTTCTGAAAACCCGCACGCCATTAATCCAAAGAGTGGGTTTGTATATTCGGCGAACAACCAATCTTTTGCAATAATTGAAAAAGAAGGACTGAAACAGAAGAAAGGTTATCATGGTTATTATTTGCCTGAAGACAGAGGACGGAGAATTGTAGAATTATTAACGCCCAGTTCCAAAGTGACCAAAGAAGCTATGATGGAGATGACTTTAGATGTTACATCGAGTACTGCTTTGGAGTTTGTAAGTCATTTTCCGTTGGAAGAACTTGCGAAATCTTCATCTGAGAATGTTGCACAGGCGGTTGCGTATTTACAAAATTGGAATGGAGATTTTATGGTATCGTCTGTGGCGGCAACCATCTATATGAAATTGATTTATGTGTATTTGGAAGCTACATTGAAAGATGAAATGGGAAGTGAACTTTTTAATCAGTTTTTAAATACACATATTCAAAAAAGAACCATCGGTCATTTGATAGGAAATGAGAATTCGCTTTGGTGGGATGATATCACAACTTCGGGCGTTAAAGAATCAAGATCCGAAGTGCTTACAACTGCTTTTTCTAATACCATAAGCGATTTGGAAAATCAATTAGGGTTGGATATGACAACTTGGAAATGGGGGCGTGTTCATACGGTAGAACATAAACATCCGATTGGTGAAGTTGCGCTTTTTCGTTCTTTTCTAAATGTTGGACCCTTTGAAACGAATGGGGGGAATGAAGTGCTAAATAACTTGCAATATGATATCGATTCGACCGGTGTTTATAAGGTGAAATCGGGTCCGTCTACGCGTCGTGTCATCGATTTTTCGGATATAGAAAACAGTAAAGGAATTATTCCTACCGGGCAATCAGGGAATCCGTTTAGCAAGCATTATAAAGACCAATCAGATGCCTATTTGAAAGGGAAATTCTTTACAATGTTGTTAGATTTTGATGAGATTAAAAAATCCAACGATACGTTGGTCCTTACTCCCGTGGCAAGCCAAACCTACTAGGTCTTAAGACCTAGTAGGTTTGGCTAACGGGCTTAGGCTGTAAATTACTCGAATAAATCTGATGAAAGGTACCGATCGCCCCGGTCGCAAATAATAGCAACAACGACTCCTGATTCTAATGAATTCGCAATTTTTACAGCTGTAGCAACGGAGCCTCCGCTGCTCATTCCAGCAAAGATTCCTTCTTCATTTGCTAAACGTTTTGTCATGGCTCTTGCTTCTGTTTCGCTAACCTCAAGAACGCGATCTACTCTTTTGGCGTCATATATTTTAGGTAAATATTCTGCAGGCCATTTTCTAATTCCTGGGATTTTAGATCCATCACTTGGGTGAGCACCTATGATTTGAATATCCGGATTCTGTTCTTTTAAGTATCGAGAGGTTCCCATAATAGTACCGGTAGTTCCCATGGCAGATACAAAATGTGTAACACTTCCTTTAGTGTCTCTCCATATCTCAGGTCCTGTAGTTTTATAATGTGCTCTCCAGTTGTCTTTATTTGCAAATTGATTCAGCATTATATAGCCACCTTCAGCCACTTTTTTATCTGCATAATCTCGCGACCCAATAATTCCTTCAGCGGCAGGCGTTAGCACAACCTTTGCGCCATAAGCTCTCATCGTTTGCGTTCTTTCTTTAGTAGAATTTTCAGGTAATACTAGTTCAATTTTGATTCCTAAAATTTGTGCTATCATAGCTAGCGCAATACCTGTGTTTCCACTTGTAGCTTCAATTAGAATGTCATCTTTTTTAATTACTCCTTTTTCAAGAGCAGATGAAATCATATTGTAAGCAGCTCTATCCTTTACACTACCGCCAGGATTATTCCCTTCTAGCTTTAATAGAAGTTGAACGTTTTTATTTTTTACTAAATTCTGACTTATTACTAAGGGAGTATTTCCTATTAAATCAACAAGTTTTTTAGGCTTCATGGTATGAAATTAATGAATTAACGGTCTTCTTTTTCTTTTATTTTTACATCAGTAGTAGTGGTGTTTAAAACTATTGAGTTTTCAGGTGTTGAGCGCGTAACCCACGAGTTACCGCCAACAATACTGTTTTTACCAATAGTAGTTTCACCACCAAGAATAGTTGCATTTGCATAGATGCATACATGTTCTTCTACGGTAGGATGTCTTTTTTCATTTTTCATGTCTTTGCTAACGCTCAATGCACCTAATGTAACTCCTTGGTATATTTTTACATATTTTTCGATTACCGTTGTTTCTCCAATAACGATTCCAGTGGCGTGATCGATAAAAAATGGAGAAGCAATACTTGCGCCGGCATGAATATCGGTTCCTGTGATTCTATGTGCATATTCACTCATTAACCTTGAAAATAACAACATGTCTAGCTTGTATAGTTCATGACTCAATCGGTAAATCGCTATGGCATAAAAACCAGGATACGCTAGGTATACCTCATCAATATTGTTCGAAGCCGGGTCGTTTTCCAATATGAAATTAGCATCTTGGTTTAATTTTTCTAAGACCTCTGGGAGCTTTGCAACGAATTTTTCCCAAACAGAATCGCATAAGTCTTCAGGTTTATTGCAAGCAATTACAGAAATGTCTTTAAAAAGTATTTCCAATTCGTTGATGCTTTCTTCTAGGTTCGCATTGGTGTCGAACAGGGTGTAAAATAACTTTTCAGTAAAGGCTTCAGTTTTTGTTTTGATACCGTAATTGATAGAGGTATGGTTTTTTAGTAAACCAATATTTTTGATAATCAGATCTTTTGTCATGATTATAGTGTATTGAGTGTTAAATTGAAAAGTAAGCCTACGCTATAGCTTCGGCTTATAAATAATAAAAGTAGGTATTTTTAGAAACAGCAACAACAATTGCACAAAGAATATTGTGCAGTATGTAGAAAGGAGTGTTGTTGGTTTTTTAAAAACATTTTGTCGTTCTTTATTAGGTTTACAAATATAGTCAAGTATTTTTTAATTTTCTCATAGATTTTCGTTTTGTGCAAATTGTAAAAATAAGTAAATGATGAATAGTCAGTTATTACACTATCTATAATTTCTGTCTATGACAATCAAAAAGCCCCTTCATATCACTAAGAAGGGGCTTTTAAATACTTTAAAAAGTACCTAAGCTTTGATGTTACATCTGTCCATTAGAATGTGCAGGTCTTCATCGTTAATTTCTTTTTTCGTGTCAGCAAATTTTAAAAACTCAGGGTAGGTAGCATCCAATTGAAGTTTTGTCAATTCGTATCCGTTATTTTTTAGTCTGTATGCCAATGCAGCTCTTCCACTTCTTGCTGTAAGTACAATAGAAGATTCTGTAACACCTACGTCTGCAGGGTCCATGATTTCATAGGTTTCTCTGTTTTTGATAACACCATCTTGGTGAATCCCAGAACTGTGTGCAAAAGCATTATCTCCCACAACAGCTTTATTAGGTTGCACAACCATTCCCATACTTTCTTGAACCAATTGACTGATGCCAAAAAGCATTTGTGTATTTATATTCGTGTCGAGATTTAAATAAGGGTGTTGTTTCATAATCATCACCACCTCTTCCAATGCCGTGTTTCCAGCACGTTCACCAATACCGTTAATCGTACACTCAATTTGTCGAGCACCGTTCACAATACCTGCAATTGAATTTGCAGTAGCCAAACCTAAATCGTTATGACAATGACAAGACAGAATTACATTTTCTATGCCTTTTACGTTTTCCTTAAGGTATTTTATTTTGGCTCCGTACTCTTCTGGTAAACAGTATCCGGTTGTGTCTGGAATGTTTAAAACAGTAGCTCCAGATTTTATGACAGCCTCACATACACGAGCCAAATACTCATTGTCTGTTCTACCCGCATCTTCAGCATAAAACTCAATGTCTTCCACAAAACCTTTTGCATAACTTACGGCTGCTTGTGCTCGTTCGATAATTTTTTCCGGTGTTGTATTGAATTTGAATTTGATATGAGAATCAGAAGTTCCAATTCCAGTATGTATTCTTGGCTTTTTAGCATATTTTAACGCTTCAGCAGCCACTTTAATGTCGTTTTCATGCGCTCTTGTAAGTCCACAAACAGATGCGTTTTTTACAATTTTAGAAATTTCTTCAACAGATTTAAAGTCGCCAGGGCTAGATACAGGAAATCCAGCTTCGATAATGTCAACCCCTAAAAGGTCTAATTGCTCAGCAATGATTAATTTTTGAGAAGTATTTAGTTTACAACCAGGGACTTGTTCTCCGTCTCTAAGTGTAGTGTCAAAAATTTGAACATGATTATCTGCCATTGTCACTTATGTTTGTGTGTTAAAGATGAATCAAAAATAACTTGTTTTTTACTTTTTTATAAGGATAATTACGTTTTATTACTGTGTTCAATACTTTTGATTGGTGTTGTAACAAACAGAAAATGAGGTGTTTATATTGAATCTTTTTACAATGGCTAGTTGCTTAATAAATGATGTAGTTGTAGAGGAGAGATATAATAATATTCTCTATTTGGATTGTGTACAATGAAATAGGAGCTTTTCTTAGGTGAAAGATATGTAAGATCTATGTTCCAAAGATTATAATATGTTAGATAGAATTCATTTTTAATGGAGTATTGAAAAAACTGTAAAAATTATAGTAAGTTTGTTTTTATTTAAAGAAAATCAGATTTCTAATACTTCAAAAAATGGCTTCAGATCAAAAAGATTCACTGTTTTTATTGATAAAGTCTCTTTCGAAATCAGAAAAGAGACAGTTCAAACTATATGCCGGTCGGTTAGGAGGAAATGCTGAAGCTAATTTTATGGCGTTATTTACTATTTTAGATAAAATGGATGCCTATGATGAACTGTTGATCTTGAAAAAGACGAATATAAAAAAGCAACAGATTTCTAATTCCAAGGCGCATTTGTATAAGCAAATATTGATCAGTTTGCGTTTGAGTCCAATTCATCAAAATACGCGGACACAAATTCGTGAACAATTGGATTTTGCAACCATTTTATATAATAAAGGTCTATACAAGCAAAGTTTAAAAATCTTAGAGAAGGCAAAGAATGTCGCCATCAAAAAAGAAGAGAATACCCTTGCCTATGAATTGGTAGAATTGGAAAAGGTGATAGAATCACAATACATTACTAGGTCAATGAGTGATCGGGCAGATGTGCTTGCTGTCGAAGCAAAGAACATATCGTCAAAAAACGTGATTGTTTCCAAGCTTTCAAATCTTTCATTACAATTGTATAGTTGGTTCTTAAAATATGGCTATGTTCGGGACGATACAGATTTTAAAATTGTAAACGATTATTACGAAGCGCGATTTCCAAAATACGAATTCTCGGAGCTTGGCTTTACTGGAAAGATGTTTTTGTTTCAGTCCAAGTTGTGGTATGGTTTTATCAGTCAGGACTTTTTGTCTTGCTATAGATATTCTCAGAAGCTGGTTGCACTTTTCGATGAGTATCCAGATATGAAACAATTGCATCCTGTTTTTTATTTAAAAGCAGTGAATTATTCTCTTGAGTCCCTGTTTTATTTGCAACAAACATATAAGTTCAATGAAACCTTAATCGCTCTCGAAGATTCTATTGAGTATCAACGCTTTTTTGTAAATGAAAATACGCAGTTGCTTTCTAATTTGTATCTGTATCAGCACAAAATAAACCTGTATTATCTCGAAGGGGAATTTGTAAAAGGAACTGAGTTTGTTCCTGAAGTATTGAATCAGCTTAAGGCATTTGGGAAAAAGATAGATGCCCATCACGTCATGTTGTTTTATTACAAAATAGGATGTATGTATTTTGGTGCAGGCGATTATGCAAATTGTATTCTCTATTTGAATAAAATTATTCAAAATAAAGATTTAAAAATGCGAGAAGATTTATTGTGTTATACACGTGTTTTAGATCTAGTTGCGCATTACGAATCCGGTCAGGATCAGTATATTGATGAGTTGATAAAATCTACATACAAGTTTTTGTTGAAGATGGATAACTTATACCATGTACAGCGAAAAATGATAAAGTTTTTAAGGAATTTATCTTCCCTGTATCCACATGAATTAAAAGACGCTTTTAAGAAGTTGCATAAAGAGTTGAAGGAGTTTGAAGACCATCCTTATGAGAAAAGAGCATTTTTGTATTTGGATATCATTTCATGGTTAGAATCGAATATTGAAGGCATTCCGGTGGAAGATGTAGTGAAGCGAAAAATGAGGTTGAAAGGGTAGTTGGTTTTAGTCTGAAGTCTAAGGTCTGAAGTCAAAAGTCAAAAGTCAGCGTCAGAGTCAAAAGTCCAAAATGAAGGCGAAGCACAGTTACTTAATAAAATTTCAATACTTGGGTTTTCGATACCATGGTTGGCAAGTGCAACCCAATGTAAAGACCGTTCAAAAAATGGTAGAACGTACCTTGTCTTTTGTATTTGAGCACAAGGAGTTTAAAGTGTTGGGGGCAAGTAGAACCGATATGATGGTGTCTGCCCATATGTCTGCTTTTGAATTGTTTGTAGATGAACCGTTGGATGCATATTATTTAAAAAAACGTTTGAACAAAAGCCTGCCCAATGACATTCGCGTTTTGGAGGTTGAAGAGGTTTCAGAAAAGTTCAACATTATTAAAGATTCAAAAGAAAAAGAGTATCTCTATTTGTTTTCATATGGTGAAAAAATCCATCCTTTTTGTGCGCCTTTTATGCAAGGATATCTAGAAAACTTGGATATTGAATTGATGCAGCGAGGCGCAAAGTTGTTTGAAGGAATCCACAACTTTCAACGCTATGCATACAAACCCTCAGAAAGAACGAATTTCATACGAGAGATAAACTTGTGTGAAATAGTAGAAAACACCGTATATACTGCTAATTTTTTTCCAGAAAAAAGTTTTGTGTTTCGGGTAAAAGGATCTGGTTTTATGCGTTATCAAGTTAGGCTCATGATGGGAGTGCTTTATCAATTAGGAAAAGGAGAAGTGACGATAGAATTCATTAAAGACACTATAGAAAACCCTAACGCAAATACTCTAAAAGAATTGGCTCCAGCTTCTGGGTTGCAATTGGTTCAAATAACGTTTTTATAACGGGTAGATGTAAAATATATCTAAATATATTGAAGAATGAATTATTTTCATTGGTGTATGTAGTGAGTGCCTTTAAGTGTTTTTTATACGTTTAAATAAAATTACGGTATATTTGAGAGTTAAAAAAAGAAAAATATGAAGAATAGTTTTATTGCGCTCTGTGTTTTATTTATTTTAATACTATCAAATACAGCTTGTGCACAAGATGCTTATCTTCGAATGTTTAAAACGGATTCTAAAAAAGAATACCTGATTAAAGAAGGACATCGTGTTAAGTTAAAAACAGAAGAGACGGGTAGGGTAAAAGGAAGGTTTTCTATTGTAGATGAAAATCATATAATTCTTGATGGTAGAAAAATAGCTCTAAATGATATAACGAAGATGAAAAGGAGTCCGTATATGGAGACTTTTTTGTTAAATGGGAATTTGTATTTTTGGGGAGGAGCACTTGTTGGTCAAGGTCTAGGTTTTTTTGCGTATTCGGGAGATTCTTATATGTTAGGTGCTGCTTTAGTTGGAGCTGGCTTGATATATTTGGCGACACAAGGTCCGGGTCTAAGACTTTATAGGAGCAGGGATAAAGGGTGGAAGTATGAAATTGTAAAGAAAAGTAAAGAGTTGCCGGAAACAGTTATACAGCAGTAGTTCTGTTTTTAGCGCAATTTTTTATTCATAACACGCTTCCATAAAGGAGGAATTAGTGCTAGTAGCATCATACCAGGATATCCTGTTGGCATTTTTGGGCTTTCTGTGTTTGAATTTAGCAATTGGTATTTCTTACTTCCATTTTTGTGATGGTCCGAATGTCGAGATAAGTTAAAAAGATACAGTCGGCCAATCGGATGGTCAGAATCCCAGGAATGTGAAGGATTGGGTCTTTCGTAGCGTCCATTTGTCTTTTTTCTCAGCAGTCCATAGTGTTCAATATAGTTTACGGTTTCTAATAAAGCAATTCCGAAAGCTGCGGCAAGCAGAAAAGCAAGGAGCGCATGGTTTCCGAATAGGTAATAAATCAGAGTTAACAAAACGACGTTGGATATCGAATAAACAACCATTCTATTTCCAATTGAATATTTTCTTTTTCCCAGACGTTCCATTCGTTTGAATTCTAGATTCCATGCCATAGTATAGCTCGAAAAATGCGATCGAAACCAGAAAGCGTATACACTTTCGTTTTTTCTTGCGGTTGCGGGATCTTCCGGTGTGGCAACTTTGTAGTGATGGCCTGCGTTATGGTAAGGTAAAAAATGACTATCTAGTGAACTCAATAATAAGAGTTCTCCCAGAAACTGTACAAATCTATGGTTTCGGTGTCCTAATTCATGGCCTACATTGAGGCCCATAACACCACAACATAAGCCCATGGCCGTTATTTTTCCAAAGTAGCCTAAACTTAAAAAAGAACTCGTTTCTATAGTGTTTAAGAAGTAAAATAAAACAAAATAGTGTACAGGTACTGCTAGGTAGAGCGCAATGTCATAAACTGTTTTGTTTTTTTCAATTCGACTTGTAGCTCGATCAAAGTTGGTAGTGTTAGGTGAGATATTCAATTCCAACAAAGGCAGTGCGACAAAAAAAACGAATAAGGCAGTAAAGGAATAGAGTCCATCTTGCTGAATTGAAAAGAAGACAATTAGCGGTAAGGTAAAGACGAGAAAATATGTATATCGTTTCATGATAGTTGTGTTCGAATTTATTTTAAATTCGTTTTTATTTATAGTGTTTCCGGTGTTTTAAAGATGTAAAAAATAGTGATTTTTATTGAGAATATAAAAAGATTAACATACTCTTGTTGTGAATGTGTTGTTTATAGGTGTGTTTTGTTGTGAAATATTTATTTACAAGCCTAGTTATTTGTTTTGTTTAAGAATTATGCTACTTTTTTTTTGAGTTTATCATTGTAGAAAAAGACTTGTAAGGTGTTGTTACACAGGGTTTAAAAGCTTTTTTTTGAGTGTTGAGTAGCGTAGTGCTAAGTAGAGTATTTGTCAGTTTTTTTTGCGACAATATTATATTTGCTTAAGAAATAGAAATCAACAAAGTAAAGTCCTATTTGTTAGGATGTAAAAACGAATAAAATGGCATTAAATAAACACAGTAGTAGATTGACTCAGGACGAATCTCAACCAGCATCACAGGCAATGTTGTATGCAGTTGGTCTGACCGATGAGGACATGAACAAACCGCAAATTGGAATTGCAAGTACTGGTTATGATGGGAATCCATGTAACATGCACTTGAATAATTTAGCAGCTGAAATAAAAAAAGAAGCAAACAATTCTGGACAAGTCGGATTGGTGTTTAATACCATTGGAGTAAGTGACGGTATCTCTATGGGAACCTCAGGAATGAACTATTCCTTGGCTTCTAGAGATATTATTGCGGACTCAATGGAAACTGTTGTCAATGCACAAAGTTATGACGGTTTGATTGGAGTTGTTGGATGTGATAAAAATATGCCAGGGGCAATCATTGCGATGTTGCGTTTGAACAGGCCGTCAATAATGGTCTACGGTGGAACTATTGCCTCAGGAAAATACAAGGGAAGAAAATTAAATATCGTTTCTGCTTTTGAAGCACTAGGGCAGAAGGTAGCAGGAGAAATAGACGATAAAGAATACAGAGAAATCATAAAAGCAGCCATTCCGGGTGCTGGTGCATGTGGTGGAATGTACACTGCAAATACAATGGCATCTTCAATTGAATGTATGGGATTGGCATTGCCATATAACTCATCTATTCCTGCAGAGAATCCAAATAAACTTTCGGAGTCTGAGCGTACTGCTTTGGCCATGAAAAATTTGTTGGAATTGGATTTAAAACCAAAAGATATTGTAACTAAAAAGTCTATTGAAAATGCTGTGGCTATCGTAAATGCCTTAGGAGGGTCTACCAATGCAGTATTACATTACTTGGCAATTGCATATGCTGCTGATATTGAGTTTACCTTAGAGGATTTTCAAAGAGTTTCAGATAGAACCCCTTTGATAGCCGACTTAAAACCTTCAGGTAAATACTTGATGGAAGATGTACACGGAGTAGGTGGAACACCAGCAATTATGAAATACTTGTTAGAGGAAGGCTTCTTGCATGGCGATTGTATGACGGTTACTGGTAAGACATTGGCTGAGAATTTGGCAGATGTTGAAGCGATGGAATTTGAGGAACAAGATGTCGTATTTCCAACAGACAAAGCCTTGAAATCTTCAGGGAACTTACAAATCTTATACGGAAACCTTGCAGAAGAAGGAGCTGTAGCAAAAATATCAGGAAATGAAGGCTTGAAGTTTGAAGGGAAAGCTGTGGTATATGATGGCGAACAAGCTGCGAATACAGGAATATCGAATGGAGAAGTGGAAAGAGGGGACGTCGTCGTTATCCGTTATGTTGGACCTAAAGGAGGACCTGGTATGCCGGAAATGTTAAAGCCGACTTCATTAATTATGGGAGCTGGTTTAGGAAAATCTGTTGCACTTATTACCGATGGACGATTCTCTGGTGGAACTCATGGTTTTGTTGTTGGGCACATAACGCCAGAAGCACAACAAGGTGGTTTGATTGGATTGGTTGAAACTGGAGATACCATTTCAATTAGTGCGGAAGACAATTCTATTACTTTGAAAGTTTCTGAAGAGGAGATTGCAAAACGTAAAGGAAACTGGCAAACACCAGCTTTAAAACATAACAAAGGAATTTTATTCAAATACGCAAGATCAGTGGCTTCTGCCTCTGAGGGTTGTGTGACAGATAAATATTAATAGCGTAGCAAGTAGCGAGTATTTAGTTAGGAGTTTTAGACTAGATACCTGTTGCCTGATACTTAATACTTACGAAGTATGAGTACAAAAACAGAAAGAATTATTGGGGCTGAAGCCGTAGTTAGAGCACTTTTAGAAGAAGGCGCAGATTTGGCTTATGGATATCCGGGTGGAGCCATTATGCCTATCTATGATGAACTATATAAATATCAAGATAAATTACAACATGTATTAACACGTCATGAGCAAGGAGCTATTCATGCGGCTCAAGGGTTTGCTCGCGTATCTGGTAAAGTTGGAGTCTGTTTGGCTACTTCTGGACCAGGAGCTACAAACTTAGTAACAGGTATTGCCGATGCACAAATTGATTCTACACCTTTGGTATGTATTACCGGACAAGTAGCATCGCATTTATTGGGAACTGATGCATTTCAGGAAACCGATGTTATTAGTATTTCTGCACCCGTGACCAAATGGAATATCCAAGTGACAAAATCACAAGACATTCCTGCTGCCATTGCAAAGGCTTTTTATATTGCTAAATCAGGACGTCCAGGTCCCGTTTTAATTGATATCACAAAAGATGCTCAATTAGGAGAATTAGATTATGCTTATGAAAAGTGTACAGGTGTTAGAAGTTACAAACCGATACCTGAAACCAATATTGAAAAAGTAAAAGAAGCCGCAACATTGATCAATGCCGCTAAAAAGCCATTTATCGTGTTTGGTCAAGGCGTTATTTTAGGAGAAGCAGAAGCAGAACTAAAAGCGCTGATTGAAAAATCGGGAATTCCTTCGGCATGGACTGTTTTAGGCTTGTCTGCCTTGCCAACTGATCACCCTTTAAATGTAGGGATGGTTGGAATGCACGGACATTACGGACCGAATAAACTGACAAACGAATGCGATTTATTGATTGCTATAGGAATGCGTTTTGACGATCGTGTAACCGGAACTTTAGATACCTATGCCAAACAAGCGAAAGTAATCCATTTTGATATTGATCCTGCGGAGATCGATAAAAATGTAAAAACAGATGTTGCTGTAATAGGTAACGCTAAAGATACTTTAGCAAAAATAGTACCTTTTATCAATGATGCGAAGCATGAAGCTTGGCACAATGAATTTAAGGAATATAGAAAAATAGAAGACGAGGCGGTTATCATTCCACAGTTAGAACCAACAAAAGAAGGTTTGACGATGGGTGAAGTAATTAACCAAGTAAATAAAGAAACCAACGGAGATGCAGTAATAGTTTCTGATGTAGGTCAGCACCAGATGTTTACAGTACGTTATGCTGATTTTACAACTACCAGAAGTAATGTAACTTCAGGTGGTTTAGGAACCATGGGATTTGCGTTGCCAGCAGCCATTGGTGCTAAAATGGGAGCTCCAGAAAGAGAAGTAGTAGCCTATATTGGTGATGGTGGTTATCAAATGACTTGTCAAGAATTAGGAACTATTTTGCAAACAGGAGCAGCCGTTAAGATTGTGGTGTTGAATAACGAGTTCTTAGGAATGGTACGTCAATGGCAACAGCTGTTCTTTGATAAAAGATATGCTTCGACCGTAATGACCAATCCAGATTTTATAAAATTGGCAGAGGCTTATGATATCAAAGCAACGAAAGTGGTGAAACGTGAAGATTTGGCAGGTGCCGTAAAAGAAATGATCGCTTCAAAAGAATCTTATTTCTTGGAAGTGATGATTGAAAAGGAAGACAATGTATTTCCTATGGTGCCAACAGGAGCTAGTGTTTCAGATGTTAGATTAAGCTAAAGTTAGTTGTGAATTTTGAGTGTTTAGTTTTGAGTTGTTGTTATAAACATAACTCAATTGAAGACTTCAACAAGTAAACAAAAATAAAATGGAAAAACAATTATATACAATTTCTGTATACACAGAAAACAATCCGGGATTACTGAATAGAATTGCAACTATTTTCTTAAAAAGACATATCAATATAGAAAGTTTAAACGTTTCAAGATCTGAAATTGAAAACGTACATCGTTTTACAATTTGTGCACATATGACCGAAGTGGCTGTAAAGAAACTGGTAGGCCAGATTGAAAAACAAATTGAAGTGATCAAAGCCTACTATCATACCGATGATGAGATTATTTTTCACGAAACAGCTCTGTATAAAATAGCTTCGAATCTGTTGTTTGACAAAAGAGAAATTCAAAATATTATCAAGAATAGTCATGCGAGTATTGTGACGGTAAATCCTGAGTTTTTTGTAATTGAAAAGACGGGATTCAGAAGTGAAACTGAGGCCTTGTACGATGAATTAGCTCCTTATGGAATCATGCAGTTTGTGCGAACAGGAAGAATTTCGGTGTCTAAAACAGAGATGAAGATTTCAGAACAGTTGAAGAATTTATAGAAATACGTTTTCCTATGAGGATAGGGTCAAAGAGCGGCATTTGCCGCTCTTTTTTTGTTCTGTCAATACAGTTCGAAAAGTGTCATGTCGAGCGGAGTCGAGACCTGCTAGCAGCTACCAATGAATTATAATCCTGATGGGGTGCAATTATTCATAAACTCTAGTAGCCGTCTTTACTATGTTGTGCGAGCGAATTAAGGTTTTAGGTACCAACTTAGAATCGCTTTCCAATACTCAATCCTATCTTTCCCATCGTGTCTAGTTCGTCATGGATAAGGTAGCGTCCTATTCCCAGAAATAGTTCCAAATTGTATCCTTTTCTGTTGATCCATTTCTTCCCTATTCCAACACCCAAAGCAACATCCGTTAAAGTCTCGTATTCATAAGAAGAATTGTATAAGTGGTCATAGTTATACAATGATGAGTACTCTACAGAGGCAAGTGAAGCGAAAACTTCAACAAACAATCCCCGGGCTCCGTAGTCTTTTCGGTTAAGAAAATAGAATCGGTAAAATGGTGTTATTGCAAAAGTTTGATAAGATTCTGAAGATTCCAGCAGGTCGTCATTCAAATTGATAAGCGAAGAAACACCTGCACTATGATTAGTATTAAATATTCGTTCGTAGGAAAAATCTAATGTAGCAACTGTCATAAAGTATAGGGTATTCCAACGTACTTCATGGGATCCATAAGAAGAAGCGTCTTCAAAGGAGCTGTTTTTTACTACTTCGACCTGAATCGTTTTGTTTTCTGTTGGACTTTTTTCCTCTTGGGCCCAAAGTCCATTTCCTTGTAAGATTAGCGTACATAGGGTGAAACTGATTTTAACTGTGTCTTTAAGATGACGTAATGATAGTCTTTTCATAATTTTGTTTTTAATTATTAAAGAATAAATATAAGTATAAAAATAAACAAAAGTATAGTTTCGTGATGAATTTTAGTTGTCATGAAAAGTATGGAAAGCAATGGCTTATTTGTTTTGATTAAAAGTCATTGAGCTACTGTGATTTTTTGCGTTCCCTTAACGAAAATGAAAACAGCTCGGTAAACTAATAGCAACTAGTAGAGAAATCTATAGATTTCCCCTGAGCAGGGGCATTTTGTGTTTAGAATTTATAATCGTCTGAATGTCTTATTTGAAAACTCGGGTTTTCGTTCTATTCAATAGAAATCCCTGGATGAAAGCATATTATTAGAAAGACTACGATAAATTGTTCGAATTCATAGCAATCTTTTTAAAATTATACTGAAATAAAAAAAGGATTTTATATTTTTGCAATCTTAAATAAAAGAGGTGTGACTATTTTTAGAAGCATCACTTTCAATTATTTAAAGTTTCAAATCGAAAAAAATAAAAATTAATAAACAATAGAAAAAATGGCAAATTATTTTAACACACTTTCTTTGCGTGAGCAATTAGAGCAATTGGGACAATGTGAATTTATGGACAGTTCTGAATTCAACGGAGGTGTAGATGCATTGAAAGGAAAAAAAATAGTTATTATTGGATGTGGAGCGCAAGGCTTAAACCAAGGCTTGAACATGAAAGACTCTGGTTTGGATGTTTCTTATACTTTAAGACCAGCAGCAATTGCAGAAAAAAGACAGTCTTTCTTGAATGCAACTGAAAATGGTTTTGCAGTAGGAACGTACGAAGAAATGATTCCTTCGGCTGATTTATTAATCAACCTTACGCCAGACAAACAACATACAGCGGTAGTTACGGCTGTAATGCCATTAATGAAACAAGGTGCTACATTATCTTACTCACATGGATTCAACATTGTTGAAGAAGGAATGCAAGTAAGAAAAGACATCACTGTAATTATGGTGGCGCCTAAATCACCGGGTTCTGAGGTAAGAGAAGAATTCAAAAGAGGATTTGGAGTACCTACATTAATCGCGGTACACCCAGAGAACGATCCAGAAGGAAAAGGATGGGATTACGCAAAAGCATATGCAGTAGGAACAGGTGGTCATACCGCTGGTGTATTGCGTTCTTCTTTTGTTGCTGAGGTAAAATCTGACTTAATGGGTGAGCAAACAATTCTTTGTGGATTGTTGCAAACTGGATCTATCTTGTGTTTTGACAAAATGGTAGCGGAAGGTGTAGATGCAGGATATGCTTCTAAACTAATCCAATACGGATGGGAAACCATCACTGAGGCTTTAAAGCACGGTGGAATTACAAATATGATGGACAGATTGTCTAACCCAGCTAAGATTGCTGCATTTAAAGCATCTGAAGACTTAAAAGACATTATGCGTCCTTTGTTTCAAAAACATATGGATGATATCATCTCTGGTCACTTCTCTAAAACAATGATGGAAGACTGGGCAAATGACGATATCAACTTATTGACTTGGAGAGCTGCAACTGCAGAAACAAACTTCGAGAAAACCCCAGCAGGAGCTATTGAAATTTCTGAACAAGAATACTTCGATAATGGTGTGTTGATGGTTGCTATGGTAAAAGCAGGTGTTGAATTGGCTTTTGAAGCGATGGTTGACTCTGGAATTATCGACGAGTCTGCTTACTACGAGTCATTGCATGAAACGCCATTAATTGCAAATACCATTGCAAGAAAGAAATTGTATGAAATGAACGCTGTAATTTCTGATACTGCAGAGTACGGATGTTACTTGTTTGACCATGCAGCAAAACCATTAATCGCTGATTACGTAAAGAACGCTCCAAGCAACTTGGTTGGACGTCCGTTCAACGATGGTGCTAACGGTGTTGACAACAAAGAATTGATTGAAGTGAATGCTGCAATTAGAGAGCATGGAGTTGAGGAAATAGGAGAATACCTAAGAGAATCAATGACAGCAATGAAGAAAATTGTATAAGTAACTACAGTTATATAAAGATAAAACCTGCTAACGAAATGCGTTAGCAGGTTTTTTTATGAATAAAAAAAACATACTATTTTAAATGTCTTCAATAATTGCTGCTAATGGCAGTCTTGATTTCGGTGTTTTTGAAGGTTGATTGAAGTCGTTTGCATCTCTATATCCTATGCAAACGGCAAAAAGAGGTCGGTACCCTTTTAGAGCTAATATATCCATATAGGCATCGGGTTCGATTCCTTCCATAGGGGTGGAGTCAATCCCTAAACTAGCACAGGCACTAAGGAAAAAACCTAAGGAGATATATACCTGTTTGGATAACCATATGCGTGTTTCTTCATTTGTCATGGTGTCGAGATACCCCTTGAAAAGGTCAATTTTTTCTTCCGGTAAACAATGATATATCTGTTTATCGAGGATGCTGAGATTATCAATTACGCTAAAAACGACCAAATGACTCGCCTCTTGGATTTTATTTTCGTTATGATGTGAGACCTTTGAAAGCTTGGTCTTTAGTTCTTTGTTTCCAATAAAGGTGAACTTCCAAGGCTGTGTATTCAGTGAGGAAGGACTCATTCTTAAAATTTGTTTCAATTCTTGAATTTTTTCCGCGGGTATTTTATTTGTCGGGTCGTATTGTTTTGTGGAGTAACGGGTTTCTGCTAACTTTTTGAAATTCGTCATTTTTGAAATATTATTTTGCCTGTAAAGATAGGAGTTAGGACTAACAAAACCCAAAATGATAATACCCTTTGGGTTTGGCAGTTTATTTTTTTGAGGGTCATTTTTCTTAGCTATGCAACAGAACTCTAATTTAGATTAAGCATAAAAAAGGCTACCTGAAAAGGCAGCCTCATTGTGTTGAATTGATAAAAAAATTATTTGACAATAAACTTTTCTGTTTTTACGGTACTACCGTTTTTAATTCATACAAAATACAAACCTGCGTCTAAATTTATTCTTTCCGTTAACTGAATAGAATTGGTCTGTTGCGGATCTTCTCTATGCATAAGCAATACTCCGCTAAAATTAAAAATTGAAATTTCAGTTGTAGCTTCGAAAGTTTCCAAATTTAAATTGATATTTAAATCACCACCTTTTTCAACAAAAGTAGGATATAAAATAAGAGAACCTATATAATCATTCTCTTCTGTATTGGTGTTTTTTTTAGTACTGATTTTATTTACACTATTGGAAGCCTCACAATTTATCTGAATGTTATCGATACAAATAGGATAGTTTTTGGCCGTTATTTTTATTCGAACATCACCCGAAAATCCGAGGTTTTCTAAGTTGAATGTTTGAATCCCCGTAGCGTTTGTATCACCGACAGGCGGGGTGGTGCCAATAAGGGTATAATTTGCGTCTCCATCTTCTTTTGCATGTATTTTTAAATAAGCGGTTTCGTTATTGCTGGATGAAAAGGCTTTGGTATAGTCAAAACTCAAACTGTTCAATCCTGCATAAGGGATATCCGTCTTCAGTGTTGCATCGTCTTGCCCTCTTAGCATTAATCCTTTTCCATCCGGGGCATAGGTTTGTGCATCTCTCGCGTCTGTATAAATCCAGGTAAGGTCATAATTCCCTAGAAAACTGCCATCGTTGGCGTTGTCAGACCCAATGACAAGGTTGTCAAAAGTTTCATTGGTACAGCTATCATAAGGAGTCCATGAAATATTATCAACACAAAGAGGTTTGCTCTTTGCGCGAATTTTTATTTCCACATTTCCGTAAAAATTAAAATCATTCACACCAAATGAGAGCGGGGAAATACTATTTGCTTCTCCTACAATGCCAGAAGTACCCATCAAAACAAAATCGGTGTCTTCTGCTGTTTTGATATAAAGTTCTACATAGGCATTGTTGTTAGCAGTGTTTGTAAATGCTTTCGTCAATTGTACGGAGAGAGAGGATATTCCTCCTGTTAAGCTGGTAGTTAATTCACTATCATCTTGTCCTCTTAGCATAATACTTTTTCCTGAGACTCCAAAGGACTGACCATCCCGTGCATCATTGTAGGTCCAGGTATTTCCATTGTCTCCCACAAAACTTCCGTCTGTGTCGTTTTCGCTAGCTGGTATGTTGAGTAATTCAAAAGTTTCAGTAGCACCTAAGGAACCAAGAATTTCTTTGGTGAATGTGAGTCTTGTATACGACATAGCTGGTAGTGAACAAGTAAAGGAATTTGATTCTGTAGGAACCGCAGATATACTAATAGACTCTCCATAAAGGTCTTCTGTGTTCACAAGAGTAGTTCCTTCGATAAATGTAGTCGCTATTAAAGAAATTGAGCTTTGCAAATCAATCGTTGAATTTTGAATTGTTTCTGATTTGTTCAATAAGTAAACCAGAATTTCATCATTTTTTTCAACGGCCATTCCATAAACAGAAACATCTCCTGTATCTGTCATTTCAAGCATTTTACCACCTTGAGCTTTCGCAAGCATTTCAAAGCCTACAGACATTGGGTTGTATCGATAATTATTGCTTTTGTCAACAACACCTCCGTTTGCACCGTCAGTACTTCTTAGGGTCGACCAATAGCAAGACATATACCAGTTCCCAAGAAAATGTTCTTGAAGCAAGTCTATGGCAACCATGCTCTGTGTGTATTTATCAAATCCGGTGTGATTTCCCGAACCGTGTCCGTATTCATTGTTTGCAAATAGAAGATTGGGGTATCCAGCTGCCACAGCTGCGGCTTTAAGTGCTGGAAGTGTGGTTCTCCAGGCCCTTCCTCCATCAGAAAGTTCTTGAGAAGTTCCATTTTTTCTATCGCGTAAAGGCGTTTCAACTTTCCACTCTTCAAAAGTTCCCGGTGGAAGATCTGGCTTTCCTCCATAAGGCCATTTCCCATGTGTTTCGGCAATGTCAATATAATCACCAGCAATAGCAAGGTAGTCTGTAAGGTAGCTCGGCGTTAGATTGTTGTGGTTAAACATGGTTTTTATGTCAGGATCTGCTGCTTTCATCGCCATGGCATGATCTTTAAAAAGTCTTGCTTCATTAGCCGCACTGTCATTTCCACCTTCATTACCCAAGTACCAAAAAGCACCGCCATGGCCTCTGCTTTTTACATAGTTGACCATTCGTACGGCTCGGTCTATACTTTCTTGTTCCATGTCGTAGTCATATCCGGAATTGATATTGACGCCGAGGAGCGGGGTAATTCCTGAAGCATCTGCGACGTCTAAATATTCATCTAGTCCAAACCATTCAGAGGCCGGAACTTGATCTGCTGGGTCCCAATTCGGATCCCATGGATCTCCTCTGTTCACACCTGTAGGATTTTCCCAGTCCCAATATTTAACAATACTACCTCCTGGATAACGCATGGTACTCACTCCTGCCGTATTCATCCATGCGATATAGCCATTCGCATCATTTTCATAAAAGGAATCTGGTTCGTTGTTGTATACGGAATGCATTCCGACTATGTAGTCGCTTATTTGCCACTTTTCATTGTCTGTATGGATAGAAAATGAATTTTGAGCTTCCAGGTTATTGATACTAAAGAGCATTAGTAGCATTAACATGAAGTACTTACTTGATGTTTTGGTTTTCATTGGTTTATAGTTTTTGGTTAGTAATCTATAGTTTGTTTAAAAAGAAGTGGTTGTAAACTGAGAAGTTTCTTCTTTTTATACGAGGTGATTTTTAAATGTCTCTTTACAAGAAGGAGGTAATTATAGTAGCATAGGTAACAGATGATAGCTATATTACCTCGTTCTTGGCAGTTTTTGAAGCCAATACCTGGCGTTTAGATACATTGTGTTCTAGGTAAAAGGTATGGCGCTTCCTAGGTTTAGGAAACCTTTTTTTATTTTAAGTTAAAGCTGCAGATTTAGAATACTGTAAATGAACACAGTCCATTGAAACGGCCTGTGGTTCTTATCTAATCAAAATAGAACAGATTTTATGCTTGTTACAATATAATTTTCTTGGCAATGACTTGGTTTTCAATCTTTATTTGCAAAATATATACACCACTTTTATCAATGCGGATACTAGCTGCTTTCGTTTTTTCTATTTGCGCTTTCACAAGTTTTCCTGTAACATCATATATTTTGTAGCTAAAGAACTTGTCAGAGGTAATACTTGTTCCGTTTTGGTTTTTGGTGATAGAGAGGTTGTTTTCAGCAAAATGATCTACCGCAAGTATGGTACCTTCTAATTTGAATTCGCTTATTGAAAAACCTTTAAGGCTCAGTTCGTAATTTTGGTATTGTGCGCCTGGTGTTACATTGAAGGTTTTCTGTTCGCCACTTGTAAAAGATTGACCTGTTTGTTCGTCGATTAAGATTTTATTTGTTATTGGATTTTCGAACTCATCTAAAGCATCCACAAGACCATATAAACTCCAAAATCTAGCCCCAAATTCAAATTCGCTTCCTGCTACGGGTACCTTCCCTAAAACTTTGGTGTCATCATGAATCTGACTTTGGTTGTTAGCAAATAACTTTTCATTGAAAAAATAACTTCCGTCATACTCTATCATAGCTCCTTGGGCTGAATTTAAAGCGTCATACCCTAAATAGACCGTCTCAATTGCATCTGGTGTAATTCCATCTCCACCTATTTTCCAGGATGCTACGTTCGATCCATCAATGAATATATTGAGTTTCGAATTTGTGATTACGATACTTAATTGATATTGTGTGTCAGCAGCAATGGTAAATGCTTTTCCTGGTTTTAATTCGAATTTGAAATAAATACTGAATTCTTCAGTTGCAATGTCATAATAAAAAACAACGTGCTCAGCAGGATCAGCAGTTTCCAAGCTTAACAACGTAACAACACCTGTCGTTCCACTTGCTATTTTGATCAGCGAAGAAAATGTAAATTCGTCTAATTCAACTCCTTTTCCTGTCAATGTTGCCTTTAGTGTATTTTTAGCACCACCTACAATCACAGAGTTTCCAATAAGACCTGTACCAATAGCCATAGCTTCTGTACCTGTTGCGTTTTCAGTCATTCCTGAGTCAAATAAAATATCCGTATGGTTAGACGCCGTGATGCTGTAACTTGTGAGTTCTGTATCAGAGGTTGTGTCGATATTGAGCGCTGAATTAACAGCACTTATGTTTGTGTACGTGTTTGGGTTATCATCATTTAATTCTGTAACGGGTGTCAATGTTTCCTCTCCCTGAATGTTAGAAGTCATTGTATAGGGGATTTCTTGCGCGTTGATTACGTTTGTAAATAATGCGAATGACAAAAGAAGTAATAGGTTTTTAAAGTTGCTAATTTTTAATTGTTTATGATTATCTAATGAAAGTGCATAGGTTAAAAATGAGGAAAATAAGTGTAAAGTAATTTTTTTCATGGTTAATTTGTTTAATCAGTTTACTACATCATCGTAGCATCTCAAAAGTATATGATGTACAATAAATATACAGGGGGTGATTCAACGTTATATAAGGTACATTCTGTCTTAAGCCTTTGTTTTATTGGGTTTAATGATTTTTTTTGTTGTGGTTTGTCTTTTTTGTCAGAAATAAAAAGCATTGAGATCTGTATCCCAATAAAACCAAAAAACGGTCTGAAAAACCTACTTTTCAGACCGTCGTTTTTACCAAATTAGTTGTACTAACTATTCTTTAATAATTTTAAATCTTTTTTGTTGATGTGCTTTGTTTTGAATTTTTAAAACATAGCTGCCAGATTCTAGATTTTCTATAGAAATTCCCTTGTTAGTTGAAAACGTATTTTTTAATAACAATTGACCTTGTAGGTTGTATATTGAATAGTTGTGTATCGGGAAATTAGAATCTACAAAAATCTGTTTTTGTGAAGGATTTGGATGTACAGCTGTTTTCCACAAGGATGTTGTGTTGATTTGATCTGTACTCAAATCACTCTCATCTACATAGGTAAGTTTTGAATAGGATAGAGAAGGAAGTTCAACGCTGTGTGTATTCAATGCTATTTCGGTGCTCGTAAGAGCAATTACTTCTCCAAGTTCGTCGATGGTATTTACCATAGACTCCGACTTGCTTAATTTTAAGTCTAGTCCATTGGTGTTGTTGAAGTTCAATTGGATCTTTTTGGTATTCGAAGATTTATTCAAGACATACACAAGATATTTTCCGTTCTTTTTAGCCACAAAACCGTACACAGAGTTCGCGGCATAATTTCCTTCTGTCAATGCAGCAACTTCAGCATCAATTACAGGGTCTTCTAATTTAATCATCTTGCCTTCAAGGGCCTCTGCTAAAAATTCAAAACCAAAATGCATTGGGTTTAGTTCATAGTCAAAATTTCGGTTTGTAGCCACACTAGTGTGCTCAGATTGGGTAGTTTTTATTTGTGACCAATAGCAGGTCATATCCCAATTTCCAATAAAGTGTTCTTGAAGCATATCAATAACCAAAAGATTTTTGCTAAACCTGTCAAAGTTTAACATTCTACTGTTTTTTCCATGCCCATATTCATTGTTAGCAAATAATAAATTAGGATTTCCAGTTGCTGCAGCTTCTGCTCTTAGTGCTACTAATTCATTTCTCCATTCCCTTTGTCTGTTTTTTCGGTCTCTCAAAGGGTATTCTGTTTGCCATTCAGTAAAGGTGGCAGCCGGGTATTGGTTGATATCCGGGCTTCCTCCATACGGCCACTTCCCATGGCTTTCCGCCATGTCAATATATTGTATGTCCTCAGTCTCACCGGTGTGTTCCTTCTTTTTTGCTTCGTTGAGGTATTGACGCAGGTAACTCGTGCTTAGGTTATTATGATTGAACATGATTTTGATGTCTGGATCGACTTGTTTCATATGGTATGCATGGAATTTTACCAATGCCGCCTCTTCTTCCCAGCCACCGTTCATGCCTTCGTTTCCTAAATACCAAAAAGCACCTCCTAAGCCTTGTTGTTTTACATAGTTGACCATTCTTTTAGCCCTTTTCATGCTTTCGAATTTTGTCATGTACCCCTGTGGGCTGGCACAAGAGGTAATGTTTACACCAAACATCGGGGTGATATTAGCATCTTTAACCACTTGTATGTATTCATCCAAACCCGTCCATTCACTTGCGTCCACCTGATCTTCAGGGTTCCAGTCGGGTGACCAGATATCCTCGTTTCTTACACCGTTTGGGGTTTCCCAATCCCAGTACTTAACAATGGATCCTCCAGGATATCTCATGGTTGAAATCCCGGCTTCTTTCATCCAATCGGCATAGGTGCCAACCCCTCCTTTTAAATCGTATCGAGCTCCCGAATAAAAATCATCAGGTTCACTTGAGTATACAGAGTGCATACCCAGTAAATACTTACTAATGGTCCATTTTTCGTCCGACAAATCGATAAAAAAGTTTTTGTCAATAGTTTGAGCAAAGCCTTGAGAATACCATCCTATGAAAATAAGATATAGTAATTTTTTATGTAGGGTCATGTATTAAGTTTGGTTGTTAGTAGCTCGTGTTCAATTAAATTTTAACTGATTTTTCGATTTTCAGCACACAAGGTTTTTCTTTTCCGGTTTTCCAGAATGTAGCAGGTATTTCCGCTCCCATTTTTTTACCTTTTAGCAGTTCTTTAGCGTGTTGTGTATTTTTAATGGCAATTCCATCAATTTTTGTCAGCAAATAATTATAAGCCACGTTGATCGATTTACTTTTACTTACAAAGTTTTCTTTGTTTATATGCGTGATGTATACGCCGGTTCCATTTTTGAAATCCAATACATTTCTTACTTCATCGTTTATGTCTTGTATGTATATATTGGTCGAACCTGAGTTGTTTGAAAGTTCCGTGCCCACAAAAGGCCATTGGGTATCAGATTTTCTTACCGGTGCAAATTTTCCGGCATGTTGTATTAACTTCGCTTTCATTTCGGATACCATTTCCGGATGCTCGGCAGCGATATTGTGGAGTTCTTCAAAGTCTTCTTTGAGATTGTACAATTCTGCCCTGTCATATTCCCATAGATAGACCATCTTATAGTCACCCGATCTTAAGGCTCCGTGCGGTACAGAAAGATAATACGGCGCTTTGTTTGCCATTTTGTTAAGAGCCCCTACATAGGAAGGATAGATCCAGTACAAATCTCTGTCCGCAATCTGTTTTGACTGACCGGTAATTACTGATTTTAAACTTTTTCCATCAACCTTATAAACACTGTTGTCCGATTTTAAGATGTTTCCTTTTTTATCTAATTTTCCTCCGGCGATATCGACAAAGGTTGGATATAAATCGAATAACATAAGCTGTTGGTCTGTACTTGTGTTCGATTTTGTAACCCCTGGCCAATAGATAGAAAAGGGTGTTCTGATCCCCCCTTCATAGGCATGGTTTTTTCGACCTTTTAAAGGTAGGTTAGACGTGTTGACATCCATATTTAGAAACCCCGATGCCGATGCGTCTCCCACACCTCCGTTGTCTGAAGCGAATACAATGATGGTATTATCTGCAATACCTAATTCTTTTACTTTGTCTAGAATACGACCCACATTGTAATCCAAACAGGCAATTTGACCTGCATAATCAGGCCTGTTGTCGTTTGCGATTCCTTTTTTTGCTTTCTTGTTCAAATAGGGGGCTATAAATTTGTCAGGTGCTTGTAAAGGACCATGAGGCAAGAATTGATGGTAGTCTAAAAAGAAAGGCTTTTCTTGTTTGACCGCCTTCTCTAAAAAATGCAAGGCTTCTCTGGCTAAAATATTTCCTACATGCCCATCTTCTTCCTCGTAATAAGGCAACGTGTTCATAGATTTGTAATCCTTGCTCCCAGGACCATATTTTATATGTCCGTTTTTGTAGCCGTTATGGGTAGGTTTGTAAGTGATAAAATTTGAATCATAGCCTTGGTTGGAAGGATGACTATTTCCATAATAGCCAACATGCCATTTCCCGATAATTCCTGTGTGGTATCCGGCAGCTTTCATTGCTTTGGCGACAGAGTACACGTTTTCCGGTAGACTTCCGGCACTGTTTGGAGGAATGACTGCTCTGTTTTTACCCAGGCCTCTTGTCGTTGAAGAAACGGCTACGATTCCCGTTTTTGCACCATACCTACCACTTAGGTATGCTGCTCTGGTGGGGGCACAGTTTACACCGTTGGAATAGGCAAAATTAAAAGTGAGTCCTTTTTGTAATAAGGCGTCTATTCTCGGTGTCTCATAAAAATCAGATCTACCATCCACATCGCTCCAACCCAGGTCATCTGCGAGGATAAATATTATATTAGGCTTCTTTGTGCTTTGGGAATGAATGGACTGGCATATGATTACCAGAACAAATAGTAATTTGAAGTTTTTCATTCTTAGTTGTTTTTAAATGTAAATCTTGTGTAAGACATAGGTTTTAGATTTGCGGTATAGCTGTTTTTTTGTCGCTTTGGACTTACTTCTGTCGAAACCATTTTTCCAAATTTATCTTGGCTGTTGACCATCGATTTTCCTTCTGTAAAAACTAAATTTTGATCGTCATTGAAGTGTAAGCTTACCTCTTGGTTGTCATTAGATTTATTTAGGACATAAACTAAATATTCACCTTCTTTTTTCGCTGCAAACCCATAAACGGATTTATTTCCGTCGAGGTTAGACGTCTCAAGCATGTTTCCTCCCTGTGCTTTTGCTAATAGCTCAAACCCATAACGCATTGCGTTGAAACGGTAGTTCTCTCGGGCACTACTTCTCACACTTTCCTCAGAAGAACTTCTCAGTTGCGACCAATAACAGGCCATATACCAGTTTCCGATAAAGAATTCCTGGAGCATGTCTATCACCAACAAGCTTTTCGAATAGCGATCAAAGCCAAGCACATTGGAGCCTTTTCCGATACCGTATTCGTTGTTGGCAAATTTGATGTTTGGATATCCGGCTTCTTTTGCTGCTTTTTGCAACAATGGGATTTGATCTCTCCAAATTCTATTGCTATTTTTTCTGTCTCTCAAAGGAGATTCTACCTGCCATTCATCAAAAGTACCTGGTTCATAACCTTTAGGAGTCCCTCCATAAGGCCATTTTCCATGCGTTTCCACAATATCAATATAGTCACCGGCAATGGCCAAATACTTTTTTAAATAAGTGGGCGTTAAATGGTTTTGGTTGAACATACATTTGATATCAGGGTCAACAGCCTTCATGGCTTTTGCATGTTGTACAAAAAGTTTTGCTTCACTTTCCAAGCCACCATTTTTACCTTCGTTTCCTAAATACCAAAAAGCGCCACCCAATCCGGCGTCTTTTAAATACTTTACCATTTTTACCGCACGTTCTATACTTTCTTCTACTCTGTTGAATTGGTAACCAGAGGTAATGTTTACGCCTAATAATGGGGTAATGCCCGATTGCTTTACCACCGCTATGTATTCATCTAGTCCAAACCATTCTACGGGCTTTTTCTGTTTTTTAGGGTTCCATTTCGGATCCCAGGAATCTAGTTTTAAATCACCTGTCGGGTTTTCCCAGTCCCAATATTTTACCACCGTTCCACCCGGATATCTCATGGTGTTGATTCCTGTTTCTTTCATCCAATTGGCATAAGACCCATCTTCATAAAAAGCATCAGGTTCAAAGGAATACACTGAATGCATTCCTACCAAATAATCACTTATTTTCCATTTTACATTAGCTGTGTTGATGCTAAATGTAGTTTTGTCCTGGGCCTGAAGATTGTTAAAGAGCAAACAAAATATGCATCCCAATAGGAATTGTGTTTTTGAAGTTTTTAATTGGTTTAATCGCATTGATTTGGTCTTAAAGAATGGGGTGGTTTTCAATTTTAGAGCTATTTGAGGTTGTTCGTTTAAGTTTTGTTAGAAACCCTTGTGGGAGTTTGTTCAAAATTAAGTTGTTTTTAGGAAAAATATAGGGGGGAATTCATCAATAATTAGAGTGTATTTCGTCTAGGGTGTCACAATTGTAGGTGATGCATTACTTCTTCTTGTTTTTTTTACGCTGATTTTCAAAGTCAACAGCCGCCTGCTCATTGATCATTTTCGGTCTTTTGGCATCCCACCATTGGTCATAGTATTGCTGCATTTTCAATTTTATTTCCGGATAGTTGGCCGACACATCGGTGGTTTCTGTAGGGTCGTTCTGATGGTCAAAAAGTTGTGCTTCATCAACGGGTTTCCAAGGGCCTTGGGCTCCGGTTCCATTTACCAATCGAAAGCGTTCTGTCTGAATGGCATAATTTCGGTGTTTGTAGTTGTCGGCCTCACCGGCAGGCCAGCGTGATCTTGTTACGATTAACATACGATCGGACCAATCGTCTTTGGAGTTGTCGATTAATGGCACCAAACTTCGACCGGAGATCTCGTGGTTGACCTTAGTACCACATAATTCTGCCAATGTTGGAAGGATGTCTATGGAGCCTGCTATATGATTGCTTGTTGTGTTTGCTGGAATACACTTAGGAAAATAGAAGATAAGCGGTACACAGGAACTCCCTCGCCAGGTCTGTCCTTTTGCCCCGCGCATCCCCATATTGTAGAGTCCACTTTCTAAGAGTTTACCGTTGTTTGAATCGTGCCCAGCTCCGGAAGCACCTGATATGGCATGCCCATTGTCGGTGCTGTATATGATAAGGGTGTTTTCATTCAGTCCTAAATTATCCAAATGTGCCAGCATACGACCGATGTTAGCATCCAGATTGGAAATCATACCGTAATAATCGACACCTCGAAATTTTTTTCCTTTTTTCTGTTGATACAACCCTTTGTTTTCATAAGGATCTGACCATTCCTTACCGACAACAGTGGGGCCGTGTGCGTTATAAGTGGGGATATAGCAAAAGAAGGGTTTTTTACTGTTCTCGTCTATCCATTCCATTGCCTCATTAAATAAGATGTCGGTTCGATACCCTTTTGACTGACGCACAGTTCCATTATCAAGTAGCTTTGGGTCCCAATGATGCTTTTGGGAATCGTTATTCATGTTCACAGACCTGTCAAATCCTCGCTGATCGGGACGATATCCCTCCGTGAGTCCCAGATGCCATTTTCCGAACATGGCGGTAGCATAGCCGGCCGATTTAAGAACTTGTGGAAGGGTAATCGCCTCCTGAGACAAATAGTTTCGTTTGAGTATGGTATGCGTTACTCCGCTATGGAATTCATGGTTCCCCGTCATCAATTGGGCTCGGGTGGGGGCGCAAGAGGGCGCCACGTGGTAATTGGTAAATCGCATACCGCCTTTCCAAAGATGGTTGATGTTTGGAGTTTTGATTACCGGATTTCCAGCTGCCTAAATTTCTCCCCAACCCGTATCATCGCTTAGAATAAAAATAATGTTTGGGCGCGAAGTTGAAAGGGATTTGGTTTTAGTTTGTGAAATCGCCTTTCCTCCAAGTAGCATTACACAGATACATAAGTTCAGTGCTTTCATGTTATTCTAATTTTTTGGATGTTGTAGTGCTGGATTTGATTTCGCTTTATTTTTTTACTATTTTAAACATTACTGGCCATGTTTTGTCTTTGAAAACAGACTGTGCTGGAGGTGTGATATAAAGCCCTTCTGCTGTTTTCTTCCAAGACACTTTAGCATCACTACCCAGTAATGACACAGATTTGATCTCAACATCTTTACCAACGGCATCCGGACCGAAGGAGCTTAGAGTAAATGGCTTTTCTGGCCAAGAAAGATGTGTTGCATAAATGTTTTTTCCATCTTTGCTACGTGTATAGCGAATGTCACCTGAATGCAATTTATAGCGACCCATTTCTATTTTTTCTGGATCGTCATACACTTTGCCTTTCTTTTTTTCCATGGAAATAAACCCAAGACTTGTCCCTGGCTCGAGTTCTCCGTAAGTCAACCAAGGTCGACTTGCATGAATCCCTTCTCCGTTTACTTCCATCCAGGCAGCCATCTCTTTTAGAAATGCAATCTCTTGATCTTGGATGGAACCGTCTGTTTTGATGGCGAGGTTGAGTACTATATTTCCATTCTTACTAACTGCATCGATGATCTTAGAAAACAATATGGGTGTTGGAGTTCTCCTCCCTCTGCCCGGGCGATAGAACCAACCGGAAATAGAAGCATGCGTTTGCCATTTGTAAGGCGCAATATCAATGAGGTTTCCACCTTCATAATCAGGTATCGCTTCTTCCTTCCAAAGAGATTCACGCTTGAAGGTCAATACGGGATCCCAACCGCCTATCTGTGCCTTGTTGTAATAATTAGAGAGTACACGACGAAAGGCGTCCTGCCATAGATAACTTCCAGTTTTAGAGAAAACATCTGCACTTCCTCCATCCACGAAGATATAGTCGGGTTGAAATAGGTTTACTAGTTCGCCCATGGTATTTTCCCATTTTTTAACTGCGCTTGCTTTAGGTAAACCGTTTTCATCCAAGCCTACGCCATACAGCTGGTCGTAACGTGGGTTTCCAGTATCATAGCCCGGAATTTTTTTGTAATACCAAGAATGACGTGAGACATGGGTGGACACTCCAACTTTTATCCCTCGCTTACGTGCAGCATCAACCACTTCTTTGGTCGTGTTTCTCTTAGGCCCCATTTTAGCGGCATTGAATTCGTCAATCACCTTAGAATCCCACATGGCAAAACCATCGTGGTGTATGGCCTGTGGAACAATGTATTTGACGCCTGCCTCATCGAGCAAACGAACCATTTCCTTTGGATTCCAACCCTTATCGTTCATTAGTGGAATCAAGTCTTTGTAACCAAAATATTTTGGATCTCCATACAAACGTTTGTGCAGGAGATAGGCTGTCGATTGCAAACTATCTGGCTTTATTTTTCCATTCTTCATATTAGGATACATATGTGACCCCCACTGTCCAACTGGGTTTTTTATCCCCGTATTCGAATCTTTGTATTTCCCTTTTTGCAAACAGAAGTCAGATATTTCTTTATTCCATTTATCGCCAAGTGCTGTTTGAGGTCCCCAGTGATAAAAAAAACCGATTTTGGCATCTTGGTACCATTCTGGGACTTCGTATTGTGAAAGTGATTTTCTTGTTGGCTTGTATTCTACTTGACCAAAGGATACCAGACTTGTTAAGGTAAGGACGATTCCTATAAACTTGAATCTATTCTGCTTTGT